>Ga0268263_1001445_pt1 | contig 20682 bp, 14 predicted proteins | sample Biomet5_FD_190358 | JGI IMG/M metagenome (GOLD analysis project Ga0268263, IMG submission 190358) | Microbial communities from bioreactor (seeded with sewage sludge) at LBNL, California, USA - Biofuel metagenome 5 (SPAdes) (version 4) | ecosystem: Engineered > Bioreactor > Anaerobic >... | reverse complement strand
TACATCAATCGCTCCTACTACGGCGCATCCACCTACGCCACGAACGAGTCCGACCTCGACTTCGTCATCTCCATCAAGCAGAAGCTGCCGGCAGACGCCAAGCTCATCCTGGTCATCGATGCTGACCGCCCCATGTGCTTCGGTGAGATCGAGAGCTACGCCGACGTCATCCTCTGGGGTTTTGAGTCCATCACCGACGAGGCCTTCGCTCACATCATCGCTGGTTCTGCGGAGCCTTATGGCCTGCTCAACCACCAGATGCCCATCGACATGGAGGCCGTCGAGGGCGACAAGGAGGACGTGCCCCGCGACATGGAGTGCTACGTCGACTCCGAGGGCAACACCTACGACTTCTGCTTCGGTCTCAACTGGTCCGGCGTCATCGACGACGACCGCGTCAAGACCTACAAGGTCGATCCGCTCACTGCGCCCGACACCGAGGTCAAGACCTCTGACGAGGTTCCCGTGGGCAAGGTCGGATAGACGCGAGACCTGCGCCTGAGCTAGGACACCGTATGGCCAAAGGCGCACCGTCCACACCTGGGGCGGTGCGCCTTTCTCGTCTCGTGCCCAAGGTCCGTCGGCCCCCGAGGGGCCGCGTTTCTCTGCAACCTGCGCCATCTTGGCGGCAAGTTGCGCCGAGGCGCAAAAGCGGGACGGCCTCTGGCCTAAGTTCGTGATAATACGGGAGCTCCCCGTGCGTGGGAGTGGGCGGGAGAACGACAGAAGGAGATTCGCATGGCAAGGAAGCCAAAGACCGTTACAAGAAGGAAGTTCGTGGCGCAGACCACCGGCGCGGTCGTCTCGCTTGGTGCCGCAGCGGCCGTCAACGTCGCCTCGAACAGCTATAGCTCGCTGCTCAACCACTACCTTGGAGGTCGTCCGACCACCGTCATCCACGCCGAGGGCTCGGAGAACTGGGACTCAACGTATTACAAGGCCGCCTACCGCGGGCGCAACCAGGCAAAGGAGGCCGCGACCAAGATCGTGGCCCAGGTCGTCGAGGAGGGGGCCGTTCTGCTCAAGAACGACAACGGCGCGCTGCCGCTTGCCGCCGGTACGACCATCAGCCTTCTCGGTCGCTATGCCGCAGACCCCGTCTACGGTGGGGCCGGATCCGGAACCGTTGACGCCTCTGACTGCGTGAACCTCTACCAGGGCATCGCCAACGCGGGCCTCACCATCAACGACACGGCCTTCAAGTTCATCAGCAGCAGCTATGCCAGCTACCCCAAGGCGGCCATCACGATGGACGACCCCTCCACGGCCGCCTATTACATAGGTGAGATTCCATGGGCGGACTACTCGTCCGATGCCCAGAGCTCCATCGCGGGCACTACCGCCGTCATCGTCCTCGGACGTGGCGGCGGCGAGGGCGGTGACCTCTCTCGCGACCTCAAGGGCGATGTCGATTCGGGCGTCTCCTCGGCCTTCACCGAGAACAGCGAGACGGCGAACTACGTCGCCGGCCAGCATGAGCTCGAACTCACTGCCGAGGAGAAGGGTCTCATCGCGGCGGCCAAGTCCGCCTGCAGCAAGGTGATCGTCCTCGTCAATGCCTCCACCACCATGGAGCTTGGCCCCCTCATGAGTGGAGAGTACGAGGTCGATGCCATCCTGCATATCGGCTCGCTCGGGGCCGCCGGCTCCAACGGCGTTGGCCAGCTCCTGGTTGGTGCCATGAGCCCGTCCGGCAAGACGACCGACATCTGGGCCGCCGACTTCACCGCCGATCCGACCTTCGACAACTTCGGTGGCAAGCAGTACACGGACGTCTCCGGCTTCTACGACTCCAACCCCAATGGGTTCAAGGCAGACGGCACCGCATACTTCGTGGAATACAAGGAGGGCATCTACTATGGCTACCGCTACTACGAGACGGCTGCCGTAGAGGCGGCGGCAGGCGACTATCCTGGCTTCGACTACGACTCCGCCGTGGTGTTCCCGTTTGGCTACGGCCTCTCCTACACCACCTTTGCCGAGACGCTCGACTCCGTTGAGGTGAGCGGCGATGACGTCAAGGTCTCCGTTACCATCACCAACAGCGGTTCCGTGACAGGCAAGCAGGTCGTCGAGGTCTACTATGCCGCCCCGTACGTCAAGGGAGGCACGGCCAAGAGCGCCGTCGTGCTTGGCGGTTTCGCCAAGACGAGCGAGCTGGCGGCGGGAGCCTCCGAGGCCGTCGAGGTCACCTTCCCCGTGCGCAGCATGGCCTCGTGGGACTCGGACAAGAGCGGCTTCGTGCTCGACTCGGGCGACTATGAGATCAGCCTGCGCACCGACTCGCACACCGTCGTCGACTCAAAGAGCCTGACCATCTCCGGGCAAACCTATACCACCGACGAGGTCACCGGAACCACCCTCTCCAACCAGTTCGATGACTGCACGCAGTACATGGAGAACAACTGCACGGCCTTCTCACGCGACGACTTCAAGGGCACCTTCCCCGATGCAGCAAAGGATCGTGACTCCGCCGACTGCGGCATCACCATCGCTCCGTACGAGTACGAGCAGGACACAACCGTCGCGATGCCTACGACCGGCGCCAACAACGGACTCTCGCTCATCGACCTTCGAGGCGTCGACTACGATGACGAACTCTGGGATTCCCTGCTCGACCAGATCAACGTCAGCGAGATGACCGCCGTCATCAACGATGCCGCGTACAACACGGCCGAGGTCGCCTCCATCTCCAAGCCCGCGACCTCCGACCCCGATGGCCCCGCCGGTTTCACGAGCCTCACCGGCTCTACGGGCAACTGCTCGTACTGCTCCGAGTACCTCATGGCCCAGACCTGGAACGCGGATCTCATCGAGCAGGTCGGACAGGCCGTGGGCGAGGAGGCCCTCGCCTCCGGCTACAGCGGATGGTACGCACCCGCCTGCGATACGCATCGCTCGCCGTTTGCTGGCCGCAACTTCGAGTACTTCTCCGAAGACCCTGTGCTCGGTGGCACGATCTGCGCCGCGGAGATCCAAGGTGCCGCCTCCCGTGGCTGCTATGCCTACGTGAAGCACTTCGCCCTCAACGACCAGGAGTCCTACCGCATCCAGCACGTCATGACCTGGGCGACCGAGCAGACCATGCGCGAATGCTACCTGCGGCAGTTCGAGATCGCCGTCAAGAGGCCCTCCGTCGACATGAAGTACATCTCGGATGACCAAGGCACCATGTCCACCAAGAAGATGCCGGGGTGCACGGGTGTGATGAGCTCGTTCAACTATGTCGGCACCGAGTGGGCGGGCGGCCGCAAGAGCCTTCTCACCGGCCTGCTGCGTGACGAGTGGGGTTTCCGTGGCGCCGTCATCACCGACTTCAACCTCTACGGATACATGGAGAAGGACCCGTCCCTGCTCGCAGGCAACGATCTGCAGCTCACATACTCTGCCATGACCGGCAGCATCGCCAACGCCGATAAGGCCGACATCGTGGCGGCGATGCGTACGGCCATGCACAACGTCTGCTACACCGTCGTCAACTCCAACGCCATGAATGGCCTTGCGCCCGGGTCATCCGTGAAGTACGGCATCGCTCCCTGGCAGTATGGCGTCTACGGCGGCACGGCCGTGCTCGTGGCCCTTGGAGCGTTTCTCGGCTACAAGGCCGTGAAGACCAACAAGGCGCTCAAGGAGCAGAAGGCCCACCCTGCCGACGTCACCGATGACGAAGGTGGCGCGGAGGACTAAGCCCTTCTCACTCCCACCCGCACCCTTTTCGTCGGGGCCGGCCCTCTTTGGGCTGGCCCCGATTCCATGCATGGCACACGACGGCGCAAGGTGTCGGAGAACCATTCGTATGGAGATGGACGGGTTTGTCCGCGACTTGCGCCGCATGGGCGACCTCTTATGCCAGATTCGTTTCCGGAGAGGAGGAAGGGCGCATGATACGACCATGATGTGGTCTGAGCGACTCCTCCCTTCCTTCCCGGCTTGGCCACACTTTCCCTGGATGGTCCGCAACTTCCCTGCGGACCCTCTTTTTTTGACGTTCCTTCATCCGTCGGGGGCTCGAAGTGCCATCGCCGCACTGACGGACGTAATGGGCTGCGTAGGTTAGCCAGATGTCACGGATAACGACATTACGCTGGGTGATACCGCGTGGATTATGTCGTTATCCATGACATCTGGCTAACCAGCCAAACCGGACGGTCAATTTGGGCTCGGGGTCTCATGCCTAGCGCGGGTATACTAGTCACTCGGACACTGACTCCCCATGCGGAGGCGTTATGGAATCGCTCTACACAAAGTATCGCCCAGCGACCTTCGAGCAGGTCGTCGGCCAGAAGCACGTCGTTGAGACCCTCGAGCGTGCCGTGCTCGACGGGCGTACGAGCCATGCGTATCTGTTCTGCGGGCCTCGCGGCACGGGCAAGACGACCATGGCGCGCATCCTCGCAAAGGCACTCGTATGCAAGAGCGGTCTTGATGGGCTTCCCTGCGGCGAGTGCGAGGATTGCCGTCTCATCGCTGCGGGCGACCACCCCGATGTCATCGAGCTTGACGCCGCCTCCAATACCGGCGTCGACAACGTGCGCGAGGAGATCATCTCGCGCGTCAACTACGCGCCGGTGCGCGGCGCGTATAAGGTCTACATCATCGACGAGGTCCACATGCTTACGCAGGCAGCGTTCAACGCGCTGCTCAAGACCATCGAGGAGCCCCCAAGCCACGTCGTCTTCATCATGTGCACCACCGATCCGCAGAAGATCCTCGCCACGGTGCTCTCTCGCGTCCAGCGCTTCGACTTCCACGCGATCGGCGCCGACGAGATTCAGGCCCATCTTGCCTACGTCTGCTCGCAGGAGGGCTTTACCTACGACGAGGAGGCCCTTGAGCTCATAACCCGGCACGCGCGCGGTGGCATGCGGGATGCGCTCACGTCCCTCGAGCAGATCTCCACGTATGGCGCCGGTGACGTTTCGCGCGCCGTCGCACAGGAGTTTCTCGGCGAGGTTTCGGGCTCGGTGCTTGGGTCGGTGACCGAGGCGCTCGCCCGCCGAGACGTGCCCGCGCTCTTCGAGACGGTGGGGCGGCTCGTGGACAGGGGACGCGACCTCATGCAGTTCACCCGCGAGCTCGCGGCGCACGTGCGCGACGTCTATGTGGTCTCTGCCGTGGGCACGTCGCAGGACGTGATCGCGGGTTCGGTGGCTGACGCAGAGTCGTTGCAGCGTGAGGCCCACGAGTTTGGCTCCGTGGATCGCGTCGCGCGCGTGCTCGCCATTCTCGGCGATGCGTCCAACGACATGCGTATAGCCACCAACCAGCGCCTCGTTCTCGAGATTGCCTTCACGCGGATCGCCCGACCGGAGACGGATCTCTCGCTCGACGGACTTGCCGAGCGCGTGGCGGATCTCGAACGGCAGGTGGCCGCGCTCTCCGTACCCGGCATGGTCGCACATCCTGCCGCACAGCCGACGCCCGCACCCCAGCCGAAAACCCAGCCGGTGCAGCAGCCGGAGGCCTTGCCCGCACAGGCGCCACAGCCGCAGTCGGCACCTGCCCCGCAGCCCGTACGAAGTCCACAGCCCGCGCAGACGGCCGCTCCCATGGACGATGGCGAGCTCCAACGCACGTGGCGTGACGTTGTCAACGAGCTCGTCTCCCGGGTCCCCTCGAAGGGCTCCCTGCTCATGAGCTCCTCGGCCGTCTCGGATGATGGGTCCAAGCTCACCATCTCGCTCCCCAAGGGTTCGCACTTCGCGGCGCGCATGCTCGAGCGCAGCGACGTTCGCGACGTCATCGTTCCCGTCGTTTCGCGGATCGTCGGTCCCCGAGAGCTCGTGTACGTCGAGTCAAGCCTTGCCAACCAGGCAATTGCCCGCGCCGACAGGGCAAAGGTCCCGCAACCAGCCCCTCAGCCGACCACACGGCCGACGGTCAGCCCGCAGCCGACGCCTGCTCCCGCCCAGAGCTACCCGATGCCATGGGACCCGACGCCGCAGTCCTCTCCCGCGGTCGCACAGGACCCCGTCCCGTATGACGACGGGGACGCGACGGCGTACGAGGAGGACCTTGACCCGGCGCCCGTCTCGCCAACCCCGCAGCCCACGCCTGCGCCTGCGTCCACCGATGACGCCCCGCTTCCCACCGAGCTCGCAAGCATTGCGTCGATGCTTGAGGACGCCTTCGGACAGAGCATCAAGACGGTCATCGAGGAGAATGGCGAAGGCACCGACGAGATGGTAGATGACACCACCGAGACCGACGCTGACGAGCCCGTCTACGACGGGGAAGAATACGAGGACGATGACGAGTAGCCGCGAACGGCTGGCTCGTCTTGTCATCCGACGAGAGGAACGGATATGCCAAAGGGTGGATACGGTAGGCAGGGTGGTATGAATCGCAACCAGATGATGGCCCAGGCCCGCAAGATGCAGGAGCAGCTCATCGCGGCGCAGGAGAAGGCGGCATCCACCGAGGTCACCTCCTCGGCAGGTGGTGGCATGGTCAAGGTGACCGTGACGGGAGACCTGCGGCTCAAGGAGATAGCCATCGACCCCGAGGCCGTGGATCCAGAGGACGTCGAGATGCTCCAGGACATGATCGTAGCCGCTGTCAACGAGGCCCTCGAATCCGCCGATGCCGCCGCGCAGCAGCAGATCGGCTCCGTCACCAACGGTCTCAACATACCGGGGTTGTTCTAGTCGTGAAACTCGAAACCAGCGACGGACACGCCCTGCAGCGTCTTCTCGACGAGCTCGGGAGACTACCTGGCATTGGTCCCAAGTCGGCCCAGCGCATCGCATACCACATCCTCGAGGTCGACTCCGAGGAGGCAAGACGTCTCTCGTCGGCAATCCTCGAGGTCAAGGCGCAGGTGCACTTCTGCCCCACCTGCTTTAACTATGCGACCCGAGATACCTGCGACATATGTGCGGATTCCTCGCGCGACCAGACCGTCATCTGCGTGGTGTCCGAACCGCGTGACGTCTCTGCGGTGGAGCGTACGGGCGCGTATCATGGGTTGTATCACGTCCTGGGCGGGGTGATCTCGCCCATGGACAAGATCGGACCCGAGCAGCTGCACGTGAGGGAGCTTCTTGCCAGACTTGCGTCAGGGGAGGTCCAGGAGGTCATACTGGCCATGAACCCCGACGTGGAGGGCGAGACGACCGCGACATACCTCTCGCGCATCATCAGGCCCCTGGGCGTGAGGGCGACAAGGCTCGCAAGTGGGTTGCCCGTGGGTGGGGACCTCGAGTATGCCGACGAGGTCACGTTGGGTCGTGCCATCGAGGCGCGGCGCGAGCTCTAGCAGGATGAACGAAGGGAGCCACCATGGCAACCAGCAGAAACGATAGCAACCAGGGCGCAGGCAGGCATGCGCGTCATACTGCGGGTCAGCCTGCCCCCGTACGCCGCTCTGTGTCAACGCCACGCATGAGGGAGGTTTCCGCATCCGGTCGGCCCATCGACGTGACGCGCGCGGACGAGGAGCGCGAGACGCGTGCCTCTGCGGCTCGTGCCGATATGCTTGACACGCTCTCGGCCGGTCAGGGGGCTCGCGTGACCAATCGAGGCAACGCCTCCGAAGCGGCTGACAGGGCGCGTGCCAATGCCGAGCACCGTTTCGAGACACGTCATGGGCGCGGCTCGAGGTCCGTCATCGATCCACGTCGCATCGTCATCGTGGTGGCCGCCGCCATTCTCGTGTTGGTCGCCATATTCTCCATCGTCAAGTGCGCGACGGGCAACGAGGATTCGTCGGACGACTCCACTGGCACCGATCAGACGACATCATCGAGCTCGTCTTCGAACCCCGTCGTCGTGCCGGAGGGCGGCGTGACGTACGGCGGAGTTGTCTTCACCCTTTCGCAGCAGAGCGACGGTCTCTGGACCGTGGTCGGTGACGACGGCGTCAACAGCCCCGCAACCGTCTTCGGTGTCGACGGTACGCCATTTTCGCTGCTCATCTACAACAACGTCCTGGTGGTTCCCGAGGACAACGCGGACGGCACGTGGGATGTCGCGGCCTACATGCTGGGGTCGGACTCCCTGCCCACCCTCGTTACCGATTCCGACGGAGACACCGTCTCTGGCTCGGGCGAGATAACCGCAGCCGTGCTCAACGAATCTACGGTTCATGTGACCGACTCCACGGGCGCCACGACGGACGTTGCGCTTGAGTAGAGATGGGTTTTATGGCGACGAGGCAAGTTTTTTGATTAGCTGCTAGACATGGTCGTGCTCTTCTGTGTAGAATAACGTTCGCGCAAGGCACCCGGGGTATTAGCTCAGCTGGTTAGAGCGCCGGCCTGTCACGTCGGAGGTCGCGGGTTCGAGCCCCGCATATCCCGCCATTGCACATACGAGGAGCCCCAGAGATGGGGCTCCTTTTCCATGTTGCGGTGGGTCTGGGGCATCCGATAATTGCTATGTGGTATCTGCAATTTATGCGATGGGGCACAAACGGGCTCCCATTGTGTGGGAACCAAACTAACATATATACGCCATCCGCGTGCGCGGACGAGACGTTGGGGGGCTCGTGGGGACAGGCAGCAGATCAGAAATGGTGCGCGTGGCCGTCTTTGACTTTGATGGCACCGTTGTCCGTGGTCAGTCGGGCGCACTTCTTGCCACATATCTGTGGCGTCATGGATTGGTTTCTCCGAAGCGCGTGGTCGCCCTCGGGTGGTGGGGGGTGCGCTACAAGCTCGGCCTTCCGAAACGCCAGAACGAAGCCCGTGAGCTTGTCTTCGGGGCATTCGGCGGCCATCCCGCAAACGAGGTGGACGATCTCCTCTCCTCGTTCTACGACGAGGTGATGGCGGATCGCATCAGGCCAGTGGCCGTTCGCGAGATCGCCCGCAGACACGAGGAGGGCTGCAAGACGCTACTCGTGTCGGCAACGTTCTCCGGCATCGCTCGCAGGGCTGCCCTTGCGGTTGGCGCCGACGGATACATCGCCACCGAGATGGAACGGGACGAGCACGGGAACTATACCGGCAGGGTGCTTGGGACCGTAGTCGAGGGCGCCGAGAAGGTCTGGGCGTCCGTGCGCTGGTGTGACGCCCATTATGGTCCTGGTGCCTGGGAGTTTGCCTACGCATACGGCGATCATCGCAGTGACCTGGGCATCCTTTCGGTTGCACGCGAGGGTTCCTTTGCGGTTTGTCCCAATCATGCGATGGCGGAGATGTCGCGTGCACGCGACTGGCAGGTCTTGGACTGGGACGAGGAAGACAAAGAAGCAGGATCCGGCGCTGGTCGCCGATAGGTTGAGGAGGAGCGTTGGAAATCTCGAGAAAGACCGACTACGCACTGCGCATGCTCTCTGAGCTGGTGAGATCTCCCGGCTGTGTTGTCTCGGTGCGCGCCGCCGCCCAAGAGAACGACATACCCTACTCCTTCGCTCGCTCCATTCAGCATGACCTCGCGCTCGCAGGAATCGTCGAAAGTCTCCGTGGGGCTCGGGGTGGCATGAAGCTGGCCATCGACCCCAAGGATACGACGCTCCTGCAGCTCGTCGTGGCCGTCCAGGGACCGATTCTGGTTTCCACCTGCGAACACGCTGGCGAGAACAACGAGCCGTGTCCGTTCATGCCCGAATGCCACTTCAATCCGGTGTGGTGCAGCGCCGAGGGCATGCTTCGCGAGTTCCTTGCCTCTGTGAGCCTGTACGATGTGGTCGTGCGCGGCAAGGTGCCGCGCTATACGGGCGGCTTCGATCTCGTGAGCCCGGATGGGGCGGCCGTGGCGGCGGAAGGCTAGACTGCATGCGAGACGTTCGTCTCGACGAGTTCCGTTCGCGGGTGCTCACGCGCGGAACGGAACTCTACCGCGACCTTCCATGGCGCCGCACCCACGATCCCTATGCGGTATGGGTCTCGGAGGCGATGCTCCAGCAGACGCAGGTGGTACGCGTGGATGGCCGCTGGCAGCGTTGGCTCGAGCGCTTCCCCACGGTGGATGCGCTTGCCGCCGCGTCATCGGCCGACGTGCTCGAGGAGTGGCAGGGACTCGGCTACAACCGTCGTGCCATCGCACTCCTTCATGCCGCGCAGGTGGTGTCCGGGTCTGGGGGAGAGGTGCCGAGCGATCAGGATGCCCTCGAGGCGCTCCCGGGCGTTGGGCCAGCGACGGCTGCGGGCGTTCGTGCGTTTGCCTTCGATCTGTCGGCCGCCTACCTCGAGACAAACGTGCGTACCGTCTTTCTGCACGAGCTCTTTCCCACGTCAGAGCAGGTATCCGACACAGCCTTGGTACCGCTCGTGCGTACCTGCTGTCCTCCTGACGCCCATGACCCGGCGGACGATCCGCGTTCTTGGTATTACGCGCTTCTCGACTACGGGGCCTGGCTCAAGAGGAACGTGCCCAACCCGTCGAGAAGGTCGTCCACGCACGTGCGGCAGTCGCGCTTCGAGGGGTCCCATCGCCAGCGCCGTGCCGAGACGCTTCGCATACTTCTCGCCCACTGCGACGGCGTGGAACTCGAGACCGTTTGGCAGGAGCTGTCTAGGGAGGAGATGGGAGTGGGTAGAATCGCCGTGCATATCGAGGAGGTCCTTTCCATCCTGGAAGAGCTCCAAAACGAAGGCATGTGTCAGCTGAGCGACGGGCTCTGGCAGGTGTAGGCGTCCGACGATGTGCTATTCGGTCCCCGTGGGGAGAAGAGGAGAACGCAATGGCAGTCGATTTCGAAAGCTCTCAGACCAAGAAGAACCTTGAGACGGCCTTCGCCGGTGAGTCTCAGGCCAACCGCAAGTATGCGTATTACGCGAGCCAGGCAAAGAAGGACGGATACGTCCAGATCTCGGACATCTTCACCGAGACCTCGGGTAACGAGTCCGAGCATGCCAAGCTCTGGTTCAAGTACCTCCATGACGGTGCCGTGCCCGATACCCTCACCAATCTCCATGATGCCGCCGCCGGCGAGAACTACGAGTGGACCACGATGTACGCCGGCTTTGCCGCCACTGCGCGTGAGGAGGGCTTCACAGAGATCGCCGCGCGGTTTGCCCTGGTCGGAGATGTCGAGAAGGCTCATGAGGAGCGCTATAACAGGCTCGCCGAGCGCGTCGAGAAGGGCGAGGTCTTCGAGCGCGAGGGCGTGAAGGTCTGGAAGTGCCTCAACTGCGGTCACCTGCACGTCGGGGCCACGGCTCCCGAGGTCTGCCCGGTCTGCAACCATCCGCAGAGCTACTTCGAGCAGCAGAGCGTCAACTACTAGTCACCAAGGGCGGTATGATCCGTTCGGTACGTTGGGATCCGGTATGTGCCGGGTCCCTTTTTGTTGTGCGTCCGACAGTATTCAGGGGCGCGGTTGACATTTCCTAGGAATCTTCTATGATTCTCGCCATGAAGAAGAAGCATACATACAACACCCTCATCTGCATGGGACTGTTCATGCGCAAGCCCGGACTCCGCTAGGCTCCGGGTACCTATCGCGCGTATCTTCTTTGGTCGAGTCCGGGCATAGTCGCCCTCAGCAATCCATGGAGCAACCCTTTTTGCGCGGTCGTGACTCAGGTCACGGAGCCATCCACCCCTCGTCGGATGTCCATATCCGCACGACAGCTGCACACATACAGAGAGGAACCCATCATGGCCTTCGAACTCGATCCCACCTTCGCCCAAGATCCCGAGAAGCACTTCAACACCCTGCAGATTCATGCCGGCCTCACCCCCGACCCCACCACCGGCGCCGCAGCGCTGCCCATCTACGCCTCCGCCGCGTTCCAGTTCGATGATGCCGCCGACGGCGCCGCCAAGTTCGCGCTCGCCAAGCCAGGCAACGTCTACGGACGTCTCACCAACACCACCACCGATGCCGTTGCCGCTCGCGTGGCTGCCGTCGAGGGCGGTACCGGTGCCGTGGCGGTTGCCTCCGGCCATGCGGCCGAGGTCCTCGCCATCACCAACATCGTGGGTGCGGGCGACCACATCGTGGCATCCGACTCGCTCTACGGCGGGACGTGGAACATCTTCCTCCACTCCCTTTCGGCCCTCGGTGTCGAGACCACGTTCGTCGAGAACAACGACATCGATGCCTTTGTCGCCAACACCAAGCCCAACACCAAGCTCTGGTACGTCGAGACCATCGGCAACCCGCTTGTCGACGTCGCCGACGTGCCCGCCCTTGTCAGCGCGGCTAACTCCCTTCCCGAGCCCGTGCCCGTGTTCGTCGACAACACCTTTGCGACGCCGTATCTCTGTCGTCCGGCAGAGGATGGTGCGGCCGTCGTCATCGAGTCGCTGACCAAGTGGATAGGTGGCCACGGCGTCACGCTTGGCGGCGCCGTGATCGATACGGGCAAGTTCGACTGGAAGAAGACGCCCGGCAAGTTCCCGACCATCACCGCGCCCGACCCCTCCTATCACGGCGTCGTCTTCGCCGACGCCGCTCCCTCCGCGCCCTTCTCCACGCGCGTTCTTGCCAACAAGCTTCGTGACTTCGGGCCCACGCTCTCGCCGTACGCCGCCCAGATCATCGGCATCGGCCTGGAGACCCTGTCGCTGCGCGTCCAGCGCCACTCGGACAATGCCCTCGCCGTGGCGAAGTGGCTCAGCGAGAATCCCAAGGTCGCCTGGGTTCGCTATTCCGGACTCGAGGGCGACCCGTCACATGAGGTCGCCGCTCGCATCCTCAGGCATGGTTTTGGCGGCGTGGTGGTCTTTGGCGTCAAGGGTGGTCGCGAGGCCGGTCTGAAGGTCGTCGACAACGTTCGTCTCTTCACGCACCTCGCCAACGTCGGTGACGCCAAGTCCCTTATCATCCACCCGGCCTCGACGACCCATTCCCAGCTCACGGCCGAGCAGCTTCATGCCGCACATCTCTCCGAGGACCTCATTCGTCTCTCCGTGGGCATCGAGGACGTGGATGACATCATCGCCGACCTCGACCAGGCGCTTGCTCGCATCTAATACGTGCATCGAGTCGCGCATCGAGTGCGTCTTGATGATGGTTGCGTCGCGTGCGGACGGTTTTCACGCAGAAGCCGTCCGCACGCGACGTTTCATACCAAGAAAGCGACCGCGCGGACGATTTCTTGCGAGAAGCCCTCCGCACGGAGCAAGTCTGCGTCCGACAGGCCCCGCGTCTCGCTGGGCGAACCCGCGCTACGCGGACTTTCCCTTGAAGTATCGGTTCGGCTGACCCGCCGACGGACAGATGTCCGCCAGCCTGCATTCGGCGCACCGTGGGTTTCTCGCCGAGCAGACCTCGCGTCCGAAGTGGATCCACTGCTCGTTGACGGGTGGCCACAGGTCTTTTGGAATGATGGCGAGAAGGTCCTGCTCGGCGGCAAGCGGAGTGGGCGCTCCGGTAAGGCGGAGACGAGAGGCGATCCGGTACACGTGCGTATCCACGGCGATGCCCTCGCAGATCCCGAACGCCTTGTTGAGCACGATGTTGGCGGTCTTGCGACCAACGCCCGGAAGGCGGGTGAGGTCCTTCATGGTGCCAGGGACCTCGCCGTCAAAGTCAGCGACGATCATCCGCGAGGCCTCGATGCAGTGCTTGGCCTTCGAGCGCCAGAACCCGATGGTCCGTATGACCTTGCCGACCTCGTCGGCGTTTGCCTCCGCCATGGCCTGCGGCGTCGGCCAACGACGAAAAAGCTCCGGCGTGACCCGGTTCACGGCGGCATCAGTCGTCTGGGCGGAGAGAAGCACGCAGATTACGAGCGTAAACGGTGACCCATAGGTAAGCGCGCTCTCCACCTTGGGGTACATTTCGCCCATGCGGCGGCACACCTCGATCGCGCGTTCGCGCCTGGCCCTCTGGGTTTCCGTGGGCATCTCACTCCTCTCATATAAAGCAATGCCAGAAGCATATACCAGCCTCGCCGTTCTGCCCGGGCGCCCGTGCACGGTATCAATGACCGCGCACGCGTACGGAACCCGATAGACAGCCGAGTTTTATTGATAGAATCTACCAGCAAGGAGAATTTCTGACACCGTTACGTGGTGCCAGGCAGGCGGTCCGCAGGTAACGGGCCAGGGAACTCATAGGAGCGAGTATGGATACGCGTGACAATTCCCTGTATCTCAGCAATGACGACCTGTATCTTCTCGCAAAGGGCGAGTGGTACAGGAGCTTCGAGAAGATGGGTGCCCACCCTGCCGTTGATGATGACGGAACCAGAGGCTTTCACTTTGCCGTCTGGGCCCCCGGCGTGCACGACGTCTACGTGATCGGCGACTTCAACGAGTGGGACGAGAGCGCGAGCCCTCTCAAGGAGACGGTTTCGGGCGGTGTATGGGAGGGCTTTGCCCCAGGCGTGGATCTGGGCCAGCTCTATAAGTATCTGCTCGTGCTGGATGATGGCCGCAGGCTCTACAAGGCCGATCCCTACGCCTTCTTTGCAGAGGTGCCTGGCGGCACCGCCTCGCGTGCGGCGAAGATCGACGACTATGCGTGGAAGGATGCTGCTTGGCTCGGCACCCGAGCCAAGGCGGACATCCGCAAGCGTCCGCTCAACATCTTCGAGGTGCATCTGGGCAGCTGGAGGCGGCACGGAGATGAGCCGCAGGGAGAGCCTCGCGAGGACGGCACCTGGCCCGGTCCCGGAGATCAGTTCCCTGCCCAGCGTGGTACCTACTACAGCTATGACGACCTTTCCAACGAGCTCGTCGCCTACGTCAGCAAGATGGGCTACTCGCACATCGAGCTCATGCCCGTCATGGAGTACCCCTTCGACGGCTCCTGGGGCTATCAGCCCACGGGCTACTTCGCGCCCACCTCGCGCTATGGCGAGCCCGCACAGTTCATGCACTTCGTCGACGCCTGCCACGAGGTGGGCATCGGCGTGATACTTGACTGGGTGCCTGGCGGCTTTTGCGCCGACGAGCAGGGTCTTGCCAACTTCAACGGCACGATGCTCTACGAGCATGAGATTCACCCCAACTGGGGTACTCACAAGTTTGACTTCTCGCGCGGCGAGGTCCGCACGTTCCTCGTCTCAAACCTCATCTACTGGATAGAGGAGTACCACGCCGACGGCGTTCGCATGGATGGCGTCACGAGCATGCTCTACCTTAACTTTGGCGTCGATGATCCACGGTTGAAGAAGTTCAACAAGCGCGGCACCGAGGAGGACGACGCGTCCGTCGCATTTATCCGCCAGTGCAACACCCTGGTTGGAACGTCCCATCCCGACGTCATGATGATTGCCGAGGAATCGACCGCGTGGCCGCTCGTCACCCGACCGCCCGAGGTCGGTGGGCTGGGATTCAACTTCAAGTGGGACATGGGCTGGATGAACGACACGCTGCATTACATGCAGACCGACTTCCCCTGGCGACCGGGCAACCATCGCAAGATCACGTTCTCCACGATGTACCAGTTCAACGAGAACTTCATCCTCCCGCTCTCCCATGATGAGGTGGTCAATGGCAAGTGCTCGCTTATCACGCGCATGCCGGGTGACTACTGGCGTCAGTTTGCGGGCATGCGTACGCTCGCCTTCTATCAGATCATGCACTCTGGTGGCAAGCTCAACTTCATGGGCAACGAGATCGCTCAGTACATCGAGTGGCGCTACTACGAGGGCATCCAGTACTTCCTGGCGGAGAACTACGAGACCCATGCGCACCAGCAGACCTTCATCGCGGCACTCAACAAGTTCTACAACGAGCACCCGGCGCTCTGGGAGGACTCGTTCGAGCAGAAGGGCTTTGAGTGGATCGACGCCGACAATGCGCAGCAGTCGATCGTCTCCTTCATGCGCAAGGGGGACAAGCCAGAGGACGACCTCGTGATCCTCATCAACTTTGATGTGAACGCCCGTGAGGGCTTCCGCTTCGATCTTCCTCGCGAGGGTGTCTATCAGGAGATATTCAACTCCGATGACGAGGCCTTTGGTGGGTCTGGCGTTTCGAACAAGGGTAGGATCGAGACCAAGCCGGGGTCTTGGAACGGTCGTTCCAGCTCCATCGTGATTCGCGTCCCGCCGCTGGCGGGCATCGTGTTCAAGCGCGTGGGTGACCTCAGGAAGAAGCCGGCGAAGAAGGACGAGGCGGCCAAGCCAGCCACTGCCACCAAGCCGGCGGCCACGGCGGCCAAGGGAACGGCGACCAAGACGAAGGCGTCTGCCAAGCCGGCGACCACCGCCAAGAAGCAGGGTGGTGCGGCAGAAAAGAAGCAGACGGCTAACAAGACCACTACCAACGCGACAGCATCAACGAAGTAAACTATTGGGGTCGCTCTCGGGCGGCCCCAACTGCAAGTCTCGTTACGAGGTATGCCCCGGTCCTTTCTTGTGGGGGAGTGGCATCCGTCGTGGCGACACGCTTCCGTCCGTCAGGAAAATAGGAGAAACATGAGCGTCTTCAAGGACAAGCAGGACTTTGAGCGGCAGTATCGCGGGATGTGCATGGCCGAGATCGGTAAGAAGTTCGAGGATCTCACCAACAGGGAACGCTATTCGGTGCTGGCAAAGCTCGTCGCCAGCAGGTCGCGCAACATCTCTGCCGGCACCCCGGAGAATGGCGAGAAGGAGGTCTACTACTTCTCGCTCGAGTTCCTGCTCGGCCCGCTTCTTGACAACTACCTGCTCAACCTCGGCTGTCGCGACGTCGTGGCCGACGCACTCTCCGACATGGGCTCCGACATCGAGATCCTCTGCCGCCAAGAGGTCGATCCGGGTCTCGGCAATGGCGGTCTCGGGCGCCTCGCGGCGTGCTTCCTCGACTCCATGGCGCACGAGGGCATCTCGGGCAATGGCAACGGCATGCGCTATCGCTACGGCCTCTTCCGCCAGTGCATCGAGGACGGGCGCCAGGTGGAGAAGACCGACAACTGGCTGGCAAACGGCTTTCCCTGGGAGACGCGCAAGTACGCCAGTTCCGTGGTCGTGCAGTTCGGTGGCCAGGTCGTGCGCCACGAGGACGGCACCGGGCGCTTCTGGTTCACCCAGGAGGGCGGGGACCTCGTCCGTGCCGTCCCGTACGACGTGCCCATCGTCGGCTATGGCGGCAAGACCGTGAACACGCTGCGCCTTTGGAGCGCCGAGCCCTATACCGAGGACTTCGACCTCGACGCCTTCAACGCGGGCGACTACGCCAAGGCCAACAAGTTCCGCTCCGACGTCGAGGCCATCTCGACGATCCTCTATCCCAACGACTCGGGCGAGCACGGTCGCATCCTGCGACTCAAGCAGGAGTACCTGTTCGTCTCGGCAGGCCTGCAGACCATTCTCCGCAACTACGAGCGCGAATATGGTGCCGACTGGGAGCACCTGGGCGATCACGTATGCATCCACACCAACGACACCCACCCTGCCATGTGCGGGCCCGAGCTCATGCGACTCCTCGTCGACGAGAAGGACGTCGACTTCGACCTCGCGTTCAAGATCTGCAAGCAGACCATCTCGTACACCAACCACACGGTCATGCCCGAGGCCCTGGAGAAGTGGCCCATCAACACCTTCCGCAACCTCATGCCACGGCTCTACATGTTTGTCGAGGAGGTCGACCGCCGTTTTCGCGAGGACTTCCCGAAGACCTTCGACAACTGGCAGGAGATGCTCACCAAGACCGCCATCCTGTGGGATGGTCAGGTTCGCATGGCAAACCTCTCCATCATCTTCAGCCATTCCGTGAACGGTGTCTCCGCGCTGCACACCTCGATCCTCGAGGAGTCCGTGCTCCACGAGTTCTATCAGCTCTATCCCGAGATGTTCAACAACAAGACGAACGGCGTCTCGCACCGCCGCTTCCTCGCCCAGGCCAACCCTCCCTATGCCAGGCTCATCTCCGACGCCATCGGCGATGGCTGGCTTGACGATGCCATGGAGCTCGAGAAGCTCGTCCCGTTCGAGGACGACCCATCCTTCCTCGGGGGGATGGAGAGGGCCAAGAAGGCCGACAAGGAGCGTCTTGCCGCCTACATCAAGGAGACCACGGGCATCGTGCTGGACACGTCCACGGTGTTCGATGTGCAGGTCAAACGGTTCCACGCGTACAAGCGCCAGCTTCTGAACGTATTCAAGGTGCTCGACATCTACAACCGCATCCTCGATGACCCCACCTACGACCCCCGTCCCACATCGTTCATCTTCTCGGGCAAGGCCGCGCAGAGCTACACCTTCGCCAAGGAGGTCATCAGGCTCATCCACTCGGTCGCCGACGTGGTCAACAACGACCCGCGTGCCAACGACAAGATCAAGGTCGCCTTCGTACCCAACTTTGCGGTCTCGAACGCGCAGGTCATCTATCCGGCGGCAGAGATCTCCGAGCAGATCTCCACGGCGGGCACCGAGGCCTCGGGCACCTCCAACATGAAGCTCATGATGAACGCCTCGATCACGCTGGGCACATACGACGGCTCGAACGTCGAGATATCCGAGCTCGTAGGCGAGGGGAACATCAAGATCTTTGGCCTATGCACCGAGGAGGTGGATGCGCTCAAGGCCTCTGGCCAGTACTGGGCTTGGAACCAGTACAACGACGACCGCGAGCGCCTGGGACGCATCGTGGACGAGCTCCGCGACGGCACCCTCGCGGGACTCTCCGGCAACTTCGAGGGGATCTACGACTACCTCATGACCAACAACGACCCCGACTTTGTCCTCAAGGACTTTAGCTCCTATGTCCAGGCGTGGGACGAGCTCACCGCTGACTACGCCGATCGTAACCGTTGGAACAAGGCGGCGCTTCACAATACCGCCAAGGCGGGATACTTCTCTAGCGACCGAACTATTCGCGAGTACATGTCCGACATCTGGCATATTGAGGGATGAGTTTCGTAAGGCGTTGGTCTTTGGACAGAAATCGAAAGGAGTGGGAAATGAGCAAGAAGGAATGTGTAGCAATGCTTCTTGCCGGCGGGCAGGGCAGCCGTCTCGGCGCGCTCACGAGCAATGTTGCCAAGCCTGCGGTGTCCTTCGGTGGAAAGTTCCGTATCATCGACTTCGCGCTTTCCAACTGCGCGAACTCGGGCGTCTCGACCGTGGGCGTGCTCACGCAGTACAGGCCGTACATATTGCACTCCTATATCGGCACCGGCGAGGCATGGAACCTCGATGACCGCGAGGGCGGCGTCTCGATCCTTCCGCCGTATGCCACCCAGACGGGCGGCGCGTGGTATGCCGGCACGGCCGATGCCGTGACCCAGAACCTGGGGTACATCGAGACCCAGGACCCTGAGTACGTGCTCATCCTTTCGGGCGACCAGCTCTACCGCATGGACTACGGCAAGATGCTCGAGAGCCACAAGGAGCACAACGCCGACCTTACCATCGCCGTCATGCCCGTGCCTTGGGAGGAAGCGTCCCGCTTCGGCATTCTCACCACGGACAGCGAGGACAGGATCGTCAAGTTCACCGAGAAGCCCAAGAAGCCCGACTCGAACCTCGCCTCCATGGGCATCTACATCTTCAACGCCAAGCTTCTCGTCGACACGCTCAAGGAGGATGCCGTCGACCAGACCTCCGAGCACGACTTTGGCAGCAACATCATCCCGAAGCTCCTTGCCGATGGCAAGCGCCTGTACACCTACGAGTTCAATGGCTTCTGGCGCGACGTGGGCACCATCTCCTCCTATCACGAGACGAGCATGGACCTTCTCGGCCCCAATCCCGAGTTTGACATCTATAGCCACGACTTCCCGATCATGAGCAACGCCTCCACGAGGCCGCCCGCGTTCTTCGGCAAGGATGCCGCCGTCGATGACTGTCTCGTCGCCAACGGCTGCAAGGTCTTTGGTACCGTCAAGCACTCGATCCTATCCACCGACGCCTTTGTCGGCGAGCGTGCGCAGGTCATCGACTCCGTGCTGCTCCCGGGTGCCAGGGTCAAGGCGGGTGCGTGCGTCGTCCGGGCGATCCTGGGCGAGAATGCCAGCGTCGAGGAGAACGTCGAGGTCGGAAGCGTAGACGTCACGAAGGACACGGCGGTCATCGGAAATGATGTCGTGGTCGGAAAGGGGGAGAACTAGTCATGGAGAAGCTCATTGGTCTCATCACCTGCAACTACTCCGCCAAGATCCCAGGACCCCTGAGCGACACGAGGCCCATCGCATCCATGCCCTACCTCGGACGCTATCGTCTCGTCGACTTTCCGCTCTCCAACATGGTCAACAGCGGCATCCGCACGGTCGGGATGGTCATGCCGTACAACTACCGCTCGATCATCGACCACGTGGGATCCGGAAAGGACTGGGACCTCGACCGCAAGAACGGTGGCCTGTTCATCCTGCCGGGGTCCGCGTTCGGCACCTCACGCACCGGCTCCCGCTTCCTGCTCCGCGACCTCATCCACAACAAGGTCTACTTCGAGCGCAGCTCTGCCGAGGCGGTGATCTTCTCCACGGCCAACTTCGTCTATAACATCGACCTCACCAAGATGTTCGAGGCGCATAAGGCGTCAGGCGCTGACATCACGGTCCTCACCAAGACCGCGGCGGACAAGGACATCGACGTCACGGGGTTCGACGTGCAGGATGGGCGCGTCCGCGGCGTTCATCACGGTGCCGTGTTTGGCGACACGTCCTTCCTCGACTGCTTCATCGTGAGTCGTCAGCTTCTCCTTGACATGTTCGACTGGTACACGGCCACCGACTACCTCGACGTCTTCGAAGCCATGCAGAACGACTTCGAGCGCGTGAACGTCCAGACGTATGGCTTCGACGGTTACGTGGCGCCAATATTCAACAAGACGGCGTACTACCGCTCGAACATGGACCTTCTCGATCCGCACATCTCGGACGAGTTGTTCCCCGAAGGCCGCTTCATCAAG
>Ga0268263_1001442_pt1 | contig 20803 bp, 22 predicted proteins | sample Biomet5_FD_190358 | JGI IMG/M metagenome (GOLD analysis project Ga0268263, IMG submission 190358) | Microbial communities from bioreactor (seeded with sewage sludge) at LBNL, California, USA - Biofuel metagenome 5 (SPAdes) (version 4) | ecosystem: Engineered > Bioreactor > Anaerobic >... | reverse complement strand
GCTTCTTGGGCTCGGAAGTCATTTCCAGGGACGTATCCGTGGTATCCTTCTTGGTCGACATAATCGCTCCTTTGTTGATAATGGTTATTATGGGTAATATATCTGTATATCTGAGCAAAAATCGCAGTATTTACGCTCAAAATTGCTTCATTTAGCCTATTTTCTGCTGATTTTGAACCTGAAATCGTCATTTTTCACCTGCTGAATTCGGCCATTGGGACGAGGACGCGATTTCCGGGGTTTTCGGGGGCGGGAGAGGTCAAACCATAGGGACAGCCCCAAACTCGCAGGAGAGGGGCGGATACGAGGTCGATTTTTGGGGAGGGGGAGAGGCCGGTCTTGGGGAAGGGAACGGGAAATCTTGCCGTTTTACCCTAATTGCCTTACTCTCGTCGAACGTATGTTTTTTCCGTAGCAAATGATTACGAACAGATGCTCGCAGTGACTGAGGAGAGATTCCCTTGTAAACAGGCTATAAAATGCCGGTGTGTAAGTTTTCTTTAATTTATTAATCATGATAGTTGTAAAACTTCCAATTTCTATAATTCCAAATCGGAGAGACGATGTTTAACCTCATCATGCGATCTGTCGAATTGAACACTGGTAGAGAAAATATGCCTGTCGGACGAATCTTTGAGTACACGGACGACCGGTTGATTGATAAGTTTCGCCAAAACAAAAACGGACCAATACTTCTGGATGAGCTAAGACTCCTTCCTTGTCTCTTTATGCAAGAGGGAGAAGGTGATGAAGTCGCATATGTTGGTCAAATTACTGTTGCACGCATTTCAGGTGGTGATATAGTATTTGAATATACATTTGATCCAGATGTGCCTCCGCTTCGAAATAATTTTATTTACGCAAACAGAATGTTGCTTGATATGGCGCATTCTTTTGAATTTTCAAGAAATCATTGGGCTGTGAAGGATATCGATCTTTACCAGTTTCTTCTTAGAAATATGAGGCCACGTCGTCAGCGGCCAACGGTTTTTCAGATATCAGAACATGAAAATATTGAACCAACATTAGTCTCGGCAATGATGCCATTCGATGAAAAGTTTAATAAAGTCTACGGATGCATCCGCTCCGCTTCAGATAATATGGGCCTTCGCTGTAGACGTGCAGACGATATTTGGGAGAATGCTGCGATTATCCAAGATGTTGTTTCATTGATAGATCGATCTCGTATTGTTATATGTGATTGTACGGGCCGAAATCAAAATGTATTTTATGAAGCTGGCATTGCACATACCCTTGGTAGAGAAGTAATCCTGATTACGCAGAATGAATACGATATTCCATTCGATCTTAGGCATCTACGCTATGTTAAATATCTCGATAATGAAGAAGGTCGCACGCAACTGAGAGAGGCGTTGGAAGCAAGAATGCAGACTCTTCTTGGGCATTAAACAATTATTTACAGAGGACAAAAACAACCTCCCAGTGTTACCCAGGAGGCTGCCGTTTCAATCCGAACACGACAGCCGCCCATCGAGCGCCATGATTTTCTCATAGACGCTGATGAGCACCCGGTCGAATAGGACTGTCACCAATCCCAAGCTCCGTATCACCACCGGACGTACGATTTTCTCGTATCCGGCGATCCCGAAATGATGTTCCCCTTTTTTGAATAGATGCGAGAGAGACTGAAAACTATGTAAATGTTACCGGAGCTCTCGAACAAGAGCCCCTATAATTTCCAAGACGTTGTTTTCTACTTGCTCATTCACGATGGCAGTCTTCATTTAAACTGAATCATTCGAAGCTTCGTCTCGCATCACGGGGAACATCATTTCGGGGTACTCCTTACAAGTACGCTGACACCCATGTCTCTTTACAAGCATGGGTTTCCCTTGGTCATCTATCCAATCTATTAGGAACCATCCAACATCTAAACGCATCCATATACCCGGATGAGGCAATTCCTGATTCCTCTTCCTGTGCTTATAGAGATAAGCAATTTCTGTTTGTCACGAACATCATTTGATATATGGGCCACCTCGATCTAATCAGTATAATACTGAAAGCAGGCTGGTTTTTCGGTCTCAGCCCTTCCCCCATCGTTGTCACCATTGACGGGTTGGCACCAGTTGATAGAAAATCAACTCGATTCTTGTTTATTGACCTCGATCCTTTCAGGTTAAAGATCGTCCGTACGACAACGGCACTGAGACTGGATAAACTGCAAGGCCCCCATAACATTAATAGCTGTATGGAAACTTCTCTTGAGTTTAAGTGAAGACTTGTCATCGCTACTTGGGCAACTTCAAAGTCTTTTTCATTACTTAAAAACAATATCTGTATGATATTTTGAATAATGAAGTATTTGTCTAAATTGAATCATCGTCTTCAGATGATTGGGTAGCTTCTTCGAAGTCGAGACACTCCTCAATATCCTGCCGACCAGAAGTGATCGGTGATCCATCGACAGTGCAAATATAGGAATCTGAGCTATCATATGGGTCGAGTGATCTTTGACGGTAGGAACATCGCTGACACTTTTGAACCTTTTCATTTTCTTCCGGGATGACATCTAGAAAGACTTCTCGTTCAGGATAAATAATCACCTCCTGACTCTTATGGCTTGCTTGTTTTAACAAGTAACCTGGAATATCTTCTGCAAGTATGTATGGGTCGCCTTCTTCTGGACGACCTGAATCCGTGTCGGTTTCCGATGAAACTGAAAAAGGATTAAAAATAGATGGATCAAGTTGAAAAGATAAAATGAAGTTATTGTAAACCATTTTCTTTCTCCTTAAAATCTTTCTTCATCTTCATGAGCTTTTCTCTTCTGCTACTGGGTCACCACCTTCTCCTTACTAAAAAACTAAACTAAAAGTGACGCCCCTACCCCTTCCCCTTCAAAGGATTTTAAAAATATATTTTCAATTTAATTTATATAATATATATTTAAATAATATTTAGTAATTTAGTAAGGAGATGTAAATATGAAGGAGAGGCTAAAGAAGATGAATCCGTTGGCAGAGGCGTCACTTACTAAATGCAGGTGGAAGTCGCAGAAAATCAGTAGATTCTATTTATTCTTCTGACGATACTACTTCTTTCTTCAGACAATATAGATTCAACTTATTCATTCGACCTTTATTAGACGTTCCAGGGATATCAACTTGGCGCTGATATCCTTCCGATGATCCGTTACGAAGAAGCCAACCCTTAGAGTTCCAGTTCCTGAGCGACTCTTGGAGATTGAAGTCATTTTTATTCAGTAGTTCTCTAAGAGCATCAGTCGTTAATCCTACTGATATCCAGTTTCCAGATTTATCCACTTCTTTGATTCCGATGAAGCTACCTCCTTCCCATTTTACTCCTTGAGAGGCCATCTCGGCAGTATAGATCCTGTCATTTCTGTTGATGATTAATTCCTGCACAAGTTTCAATGATCTTTTGCCGATATCAGCTTCTCTTGCTTCTTTCCTGGCTCTACCCCAGACAGAGGCCAACAGTTCTTTGACAGGTTTGTCCCTTCTGAGCTCTGGAAGAGCTGCGTGGATGATCACAATTGCTGTGGCAATGGCTGCAAAGTATTCACCCAGGCGCATTTCGATGGGACTCATCGATTCTCTTTGGGTCAATAAATCGTTTGCTTCTTGATAGGCTTCTTTCCAAAGAGGCCATTGATCCCGATGGTCGAGAATAAACTGCACGAGTCTCGGTCCTGCATGACCATAATGCTCCTGAGTGGTTCTATTTATCCTGTCGACGATCCGCTTGCTTTCCTTGTCGGTTTTCAGGAAAGGATTTCCCCACAAGTCGATCAGGCGTCCTCGGGAGCCACCGTCGTTACTCAGGTCAAGGCTTGGGCTTTCACCTGTTGAGAAGAGAATGGTTCTGAAAGGTTCTGTTCTCTCAGTTCCTTGAAGCGTTCCCCTGGCCTTGTCCCGCCCTGACGCGATCAGGTAGATGGTGTTGGTGACGAGATCACCGTCCCGGCCTCTTCTGTCCTGGGCTTTGGCGAGCTTGGTGTCGTCCAGGTACAGCGGCAATCCGTTGAGGATCGAGGCTGCTCTTCCGATCCAGACAGGAGTGGCATTCCATGTGTTGACGAAGGAACTGGCATGGAGTTCCGGCACACCCCAGCATGACGCCCCAAGAAGCATTGCCGTAGTCTTCCCTGATGAGCTCTGATTCGACAACTCCAGGGAGAAGTTCTTGACTCCGAAGATCGGCAGCAATGGCGGTGTCAGGGAAGCATAGAGAAGGAATATGACATCCGGGAACTCAAAAACATCGTTTACCAGAGATATCCACGTGTCATAACTTCCGCTAGAACAAAAGCCATCTGCAATTTGTTCATCTCCTTGATCCCTCCCCCAGAACTCGATGACCGGTTTCTTGCCGGACGTAGGATCAGGTGTTTTCCCAAGGAAGAACTGGTGGCCCCATAGAAACCCTTCCATGTCGGGTGTCCATCCGAGTTTATGGGTTGCCTCTACCTTGTCGATACAATGTGCGTTTGTCTTCTCATATGCGAAGAGGTAGTCGATTATTTTGTCAGCATTCGTGCTTGTAATGGGAAGACCATAGCTTGCGAGGTCGACGATCTGACTCTTCTTGGCAATGATTTTCCTTTCCACGGTAACGGATCGTTGGGCTCCATCAGCTATCCAGGCCAGGGTGACATACTCGATGTTTGTCAATCGGTTGTGCTTAATGCAGGTTATGAAAAGCGGATACGATGACACGATTGAATCTGGTCCGTCGTCTATCCCTACGCTGATCGCACAATTTCCAATAAACTTATAGCAGACAGGAAGCGTTGCTTCGTCAGCGACAGGAGCAGTTGGGAGGTAGTCCTTGATTATGATCGGCATTATAGCAGATGGAATTTGCGAGGCATTTTCTTTTGCTTCTTTTTTAATGAGGCGCAGGGCTTCTGTAATATCTTTCCCCGTGACGCCTTGTGTTTTTGCAGAACTAATAATCCTATGAACGGCAATCTCACTTCTCTGAAAGTGCTCTGTAGCTTGTCTAAATAATTCTTGGTTGTTAATAAAACTCGTAAAAAAGTCTTTCGGTTTACTGGCAAGAACTTTGATTTCCTCTTCGAGTAAACTCAGTGAGTCATCGGTAACGGCGCAAGTCTCAATATCCATATCATTTTCCTTTTTATTGCCCTTGCTGGAGGGCATGGGTTTGGTATGACCATAGTATATCTGTATTCGTTTGCCACAATAGAACAAGGCTGATCCATCCTCTATGAGGCTATGTTGGACTTACTCATGTGCTTTCAGAATGGAGCAGTCTAATACAGATAATAAGGATAGCGATGACTCTGTTTCGCAACGAGTCTATTTTCGGAGCCATGTTGGCTTCTAGGAGAGAAATGAAGCTGATGGATCAGGTGCGGTGAAAAAGGTGGTGATACGTCGGTGACGCGTCAGGAAGGAAAAAAGCGCTTGTCCGGCAGCTGAAATCCTGTCTGGAGCTGCAAATTGAGCGGTGAATTCGTTAAAACCCAAATTTTGCAGGAACCTGCACCAGCAGTATACTGATTTTATTAAGATTTATGTTTTAGAGGTCACAACACCGGGAGGAGCCCCCCTCCCCTGCTCTTTTTACCGGAGTCGGAAGAGTTCAGCCTGCGCGCCAAACTGCCCTTCTCCTTTGGACAACAAAAGAGCCCACGCCTGTTGTTCCAGTGCGAACCAGGAAGCGACGTGTGCTCTACTCCAGTGACCAACTAAAGATATCAAGTATGACTACACAATATCTAGTCACCTATCAAACTCAATACACGATCAAGGCTAAGTTGATGCATATTTGTAAGATCATCTCCATTTTTGGCAGATGATTGGATAAACTGTAAAGCCTGCTGGGCCTCAATATCTTCTGACTGTCCTGACACCCCAGTGCTATTTCGCACAACACTTTCCGTGCCACGCTTAGCATTTAGCTGATTGTTTTGGTAGTTTTTAAGTATGATATTACTTGGACACATTGCACCTGAATCGATTTTCATAGAATCTCCTCTTAATATCGTTGGGCATTAACCCTGGATAAGCTGCAATGCCATCTTTGGGAAAGAATTTGCTTGCGTAAGCATAGCGACTGCCGATTGTGACAATATTTGCTGCCTCACATATTCCGTCATCTCCGTTGCTACATCGACATCAGTTATTTGAGATTCAGCCGCCAGTAAATTTTCAGCTTGTGTTTCAATGTTACTTATAGTGTTATCAAGACGGTTTTGCATTGCACCCAAGCTAGCCCTAATTTTATCCTTCGAAACGATGGCAGAGTTTAGTGCCACCAGTGCAGCTTGGGCTGCTTCTTGTGTGGAAATAGTCATGCCAGCAACTGGCTTATATTTTGATCCATATAAGTACCGATTAGCAAAAGCCGACTTGTCAGCCGAACTTGAAAGCCATGAGCCCATCAACCTGTTAATAGCACCTGCTCCGGAAGCTGTTGCTTGTTGCTCAACTATAGAATAAGCTGCGTTTGAAGCAATTGGCGAAGCCGAACTGATCGCTGATTTTATTGCATTATCAATATGCAGCTTCACAAAGCTAGAAGATGTGGCATTAGATGTCGTTATCGATGACAAATATGAGCTGCTTTCGAATTGATAAAGAAAGTTATTTTGAAATTGCGATGCAAATGTTGCATTCGGTGCTGTATCATCTGGCGGATTAAGGATCACCCCTGCAGGAGTATAGGTTGCAGTCAACGCTGTTGCCAAAGCAATTTTATTAGAATTTGTTGCTGCTTCCGCAACTGAAAAGCCATTATTTCTCATTGATGTAAATTGCGAGGCATAGCTATCAGCATAATTCTGCTCAAATGTTCCGCCATACCCTGTTGTTCCGTTTGACGAGCTAAATGTTGCCCAATATGCGTTATTTTTTGCCTCGTTGAGTTCATAGGAATAGGCCTGATCATATGTCAACTCTGCAACAGACCTATCGCTAGAAGACAATGCCTCAGCTTCGCTCGGCGATTTTCCATCTTTTATCGCAGCAGTATATGCTGACTTTTTTGCCTCATCGAGCAACTCTGAAAATGTATATTGACTACCATGCGCGGCTGAGCCAACGCCCAAAGCTCCTGCTGTGCAATTTCCTATTTGTATATAATAATAATCCTCTGCCGAACTATTCCCTGTTCCAAAATGAACTTTAAGCTTGCCAGTTGGATTTAATCCATGGCCATTACTAGTATTTGATGCCAAATTACCATTAAGAAGATATATTCCATTAAACTTTGTTGCTGACGCTATCCTTGTAATTTCTGAAGCCATTGCTTGATATTCAGAATCAATAATGCAACGTTGATCAGATGTATATGTACCTGAAGCTGCTTGTTCTGCGAGCTCTTTCATTCTGATTAGTTTTTCATCGATTATGCTCATTGCTCCATCGGCTGTTTGTATCATAGAAACTGCGTCATTTAAATTTCTAACTCCTTGAGTAAATGTACTGACATCCGATTTCATCAATTCACTTACAGCCATGCCAGCAGGATCATCGGCAGCGCTGTTTATACGAAGCCCAGAAGAAAGCCGCTTGGTCGCTTGAGTAAGTGAATTATAACTTTTATTTAAAGAGCCAGCAGCATATATTGACATCATATTATGATTAATTACTAAGCTCATATTACCTCCAAAATTATCACATAAAATACGTGATAACGATTTCTATTCCATTAATCTGACCGCAGTACATCCACTTTGAGACTGAAATGTCAGCATCTTCCTCGACAGAAAAGTTGAACTTTATCCCTGAAGAAAGCAGTTGCGTCATAGTACCGAGTGCCCCACAAGGGACCGTCAAATTTCTGCCCGCATTCAGCACCATCATGTTGTGATTGATCGTCAACGCCATGAGGGCAGCTCCTTCCCAATTTCTCGCGCAACGCCCGTGACCCATCTGGAATTCTTTTCCTGGACCTTGGGACATAACCGTCTGAAATTCCTTGTCAGGAAGAAAAAACGTCAAAATATAAAGTTTACTTTTCAATCATAAGCATAATACGTACCTAACTTGCTTATAGAGAAAATCAGCTTGCTCTAGACTGTCCAAAAAGGATGGTCTTATGGGCGAAATTCTTACGTTTTTTGGAAAACGTCTTCGGTCATTGCGCCGGGCCAAGGACATGACCCAGGAGCAGGTTGCCGAACGTGCCGGCCTGTCTCTCCAAAGTGTTGGCGAAATCGAACGCGGCAGGGGGAATCCGACCTTGGTGAACGTCGAAAGATTGGCCGCCGCCTTGGATGTCGAACTGACCGCCCTCTTCGACCTTGGGGATATCGGATTGACCAAGGAGCAGGCCCGTAAGGAACTTCTGGAGCTCTTGGATGGTGCCAATGAAGAGCAGGTGCGTGCGATCCTGACTGTGGCCAGGGTGCTGATCCAGAAGTGAGACGACAACTGCTTTGCCATGTTGTGATTTATAATCAAGGACATACGACTTCCTCTGGGGTAACGGGAAATCCTTTCCTGGTTCGCTTCGGGACAACCCTCTGGAAACAAAAGTAGTTTTTCAAAAGCATATTAAAAAACTATTGTTGTCTTAAATATAGCAATATCTAGACCATCGTTGCTTATAACCCTTAAATCATTGCCTTACCCTGTGCTAGGGGGTGAGGCATGGACAATGTTCAGGAACTTTTTGGCAAGAAAATCAGGACGATTCGGCGCAACCGCGACATGACCCAGGAAAAATTGGCCGAGCTGTCCGGCCTGTCCCTCCAATACATTGGAGAAATCGAGCGGGGGCGACGGAACCCGTCCCTCACCAGCGTCGAAACCTTGGCGGCTGCTTTCGGCATTCCCCTGGCCGAGCTTTTCAACCTGGACGAGTTCAAACTGACCCCCGAGGACCTGCGCCGCATCCTTACCCGGCAGATCGAAGAAGCGGATGAGGAGCGGTTGCGGCTCTTCTTCAATGTCGCACAGGCTTTCTTCCGATAGCCCAGTTGCCACCCCGGTCGCGCATTCCGGCAAGCGCCCTCCTCTGAATGATTCCATTCCAGGGGGCGGATTCGGGGCCACGCTGAAGGATACCCTGGGGCAGGGGACCGGTCACGGAGGGGAAGGGGAAGAAATGGCCGATGGGGCTCGGCTGGAGAATGACCGGGACGGGTGTCAGGACCTCACCGCTATGCGCCAGATATAAAAAGGGGTGGCCATTGCTGACCACCCCTTTGTCACATCATGCGGGCCCCTGCGCTAATCCGGGAAGATAAAGCCCTTCACGTCCCGGTGGTAGGCGGTGATCCGCAACTCCATCTCCTTGTAGAAGAGGATGTTGACCAGCGACCGGTAGAACGCTCTTTCACTGCCAAGCAGGTGGTCGATGGTGATGCCGAGGTTCTGGCCGATGTAGGCGTCGAACTCCTCACGGAACCGGTAATCCCAGTAGTTCTTCCCCTTCGAGGCATCATGCTCGCTCTCGGTCTTGGGGAAGTACAGGATGTCATACGGGTTCCAATCCTTGTTCGCGTCGTTCCACCACATGACCTGCCCGTACTTGACGTACTGCGACCAGGAGCTCGAATCACAGCTCCAGATCGGCAGGTCTTGCAGAACCCCCACCTCGGTGACGCCAAAGAGGTGGACTTTCGCACGGGGATGCAGCCGGTTCATGGCCGATTCGAGCTGACGGAAGTTTCTCCCATGCTCGCACTGGCCAATGGCGATGCAGCCGTAGCCGTAGTCGAGCAGACGCTCGATCTCGCCATTATAAAGGTTATGCACGACCGGAACCGGGGTCTGGCCGGCAGCTTCGAGACCGAGCTGGTTGTACATGTTCTCATCGAACCCGTGCGGGGTGAAGTTCTCATCGAGATTGAAGAGAAAGTCGTAGTACGGCGACGTGAGCGAGCAGAAGTGCGCATAAGCCGTCAGGATATCCTTCGGCCGCGTGGCCCATTTGCTCTTGTTGAGCGTGTAGGCACCGGAGTCGAGGATAAGGCTCCCGATTTTGTCCCTGTGGACTTCCTGAAAGTCGTCAAAGGGCTGTTCCACGGCATAGCTCAACAGCACATTGAGCGGCAGTTCCGGGTGCAAGTCATGAAACGCCAGCACCTGGGCAATCGACGGTGACGAGATATGAAGCAGCATATTTCCTCCGAGGAAAAGCGCCCCCCAGCCTTTCGACCGAGGGGCGCAGGACGGACTATTCGTTCGAGGCGGCATCCACATCGGGAGTGGACGGGACCTGCGGCGGGGTCGGGGAAGCACTGGCAGAAGTATCCGCCGTGGAGTCAGCCATGGAATCCGCGCCCTTGGTACCGGACAACCGGTGCTTGAGGGCCTCCAGGTCCTGGATCAGCGCGTCAATCCGGTCGATCTGGATGTCCTTGCTGACCGAGGGGGCCTTCAGGAGGGTGGCCACCGTGTCGCGGATTTCCTGGGCCTGCTCCTGGAAGTTCCTGGGCGGCTTGTTCGCATCGGTGCCGGCGACCCTGGGGCGCTGCTTGTTCTTGATGACCCGATCGAGGTACTTGGCCGGATCGCCCCCCGAGTCAGCGGCGGCCTTCATCGCCTCGATGTCCTTCTTGTTCACCTCGAAGCCGCACTCCCGGAACTTGCGAACCGAATCCCTCGACACGCTGATTCCGTTGCGCTCCAGCTTGGCCATGTCCATGCCGAGACCAATTTCGAACCGCATCTCCTCGACGTCGACGCAAACCTGGAGGTTGACACCGTAACGGTCCACGAAAGACCGGATCGGATGATCGGGGTCGAGTTTGTCTTCCCTTTTCAGGGCCTGGGCCAAGTCCGCCAACTTCTCGATGCCGAGTACCACGTAGTCAGTGGCGTCGGCGATCCGGGAGATATCCATGTACTTATAGCGGGTACGTCTCTTCAGATGGGTGCCCGTGAGGTTCTCTTCGCACCACTTTTCAAAGCCCTTCTGGGGATTGCGCTTCGACACAAGGAACTCGACCCGCAGCAAGGCGTTACCCACGGTGAAGGCACGGTTCCCGTTGTGGGCATCGAGGTCGGTGATGCTGGCGTTGATCGCATCGTTGTTGGTGATGATGAGGTCCTTGAGCTCATCGGTCCCCATGGTGTCGATCTTCCTGAGGGCCAGGTCGTTCAAGACCGCTTCGATCTCGTCCGAGACAGGGGACGTCACCTCGCCCTTGTCGTTGACCTCGATGTCTCCGGGGAGGCCGGCAGCGCCAGTGATGCCGGCGAACATGTTGATCCGTTCGTTGCGGACCTGTTCGTGGAGCTCCTCGGGGGACTGGCGGCTTCCCTTCACCAGAGTGAGTTTGGGCGTGCTACCGGGGTTGCCGGGAGCCCCGGTTCCGCCGGTGTGACCAACATAATCTTTGGGATCCATAGCCATTTTCTATCTCCTACTACTGCTTGCGTGGCCCCAGAAGCAGGCGACAATCGCTTTGCACCGGGCCGACGGGTACGGTCTGGCCCAAAAGGCCGCCCGTGCGCATGCCATTGGTTAGGAAAAGAAAATGGCAGAGGATATTTTCAGGAAAGTTATTTATTCAAATGTGTTATGGTGTGGTGCCGGATGCAATAATCCGTCATCGCGTAGTGCGCACGGACTCGATTTGCCTTAAGGGCCTGCTGCTCCCAATTGCCGACAATAACACGGTGCTTGTCATTAAGTTTAGCTTTTAAAAGGGGATAGACTTCCTTAAACGGAGCAGGTTTTTGCCTGTCCTTCTCGTGGGCCTTGTCCCAAAGCCAGAGGGCCGCAAGCCGCGTTAGGTCGGCTTTGTTAAATCTTTTTCCGGCCAAACTGAGAGTGTAAACGGATTGCAGGGTAGCGTCGGCAACCTTCTGTTCCTCAAAAAGACTTTCGACAGCCTTGTTAATGATGTTTAGGGCGTATACTTCAAGTCCAACCCTTTCTGGGTCATCAAGGATACCATTTGGGTCAATTTTTATATTTTTGGATCTTTTCAAGTCAAATGTGAATGTATCTGGCGTAAAATCATCGACAGTGATTAGCCAGCTTCCGTTTAATTTTGTAAGGGCGGCCAAGTCAGCCACTATGTTAGTTTTAAACAAAACATCCTTTCCGGAAATTAACCCTTCAAGGACTTCATCGCTGTCGATTCCAACTGAGCAGTGCTTGTATATTCTTCCAAATTTACCTTCGAATCCATAGCTCAAAAAACCATACTTAAAGAATCGCCGACCGGCCTCTTCCCCGTGTTCTTTTTCCAATCGTCGTCTGAATGGTGTATATTTTAAGTCTTCACTGTCATCATGTGTTGCAACGTACTCAGACATTTCATCCAAATATTCTTTTGATTGCATATAATCATAAACACCAAGCGACTTGAAATAGTCATCGTATTCCGTGATCACATCACAGTAACGGATATACAGCGGATTTCGCCTCATATATTCCCAATACCAAAATGCGATCCCTTTGAGACGATTGATGTCAGCTTGCGAAACGTTGCGCTTTTTGGACGTCATGTTTGCTTTGGTAGCAAACAGATGCGCAACTTGCCAAGATGATGAAGAGGGTGGGTGCGGGGGGAAAATGTGCGGGTTTTGGGCGAAACCCATAAAATACAAGATAAATCAAATAGATAATGGCTGACGACCGGATGCAGGTTCCTGCAAAATTGAGTTTTTAAGGGAATACGCCCTCGTTCGGCGCTTTTTTCCCCTTGCCGGGTGGTGTGTTCGATCCGTTGTTTCCCACTTCACCCCGGTTTCCCAAGCCCCAGCGCCGAAAATGCCAGGGTAAGACTTTTCAGTTTACCACCATGCTTGCTATTCTGAGCAGATTCGTGTCGTCACGCGCCACATCTCTTCGAAACGAAACGCAGCTATTTCATCTGGTTTTCGTCTGAAATCAGTGCGTTTCATCCCGAACCAATTCTTCTCCAATAGATCGTTATTATTATTGATTTTTCGGATGCCGTGGCATTCCACAGGCTACTCCGCTCTACTTACGCAGCTTCTTGCAATACGGTTCGTGGCGGGCCTCGCATAGGGACAAAGCATCTGGCAAAATCTCTGTTCCATCAATTTCTTTTGGTGTTGCTGCGACTACTTGTTGCAAGCAACCAGTGTTACGTTCTTCAATGAGTGTCCCTACTTCCAGAGCATGAAGTGTTACCGATAAATCTTTAACATTCCCAACAAGAGAGACCAACAGACGGCAAGTTTCTTGCTTTGCTATTATTGATGTGTCAACAAAATCAACAATCGGCAGGCTAAATTTTGATTTTTCGGAATTATTATCATCCTGAGCTATAGAATTTGGAAAGTCCCTTTCGTCGAGCTGCTGAAACGACACCATCAACTTCTTTAGCGCTAAGCATTCGACAGAGGTACATGCCTTCAACCTCTGATCTGTCGGCAATGATTCCCAAACATTCGATGTGATCGGTTCTGTTATATATGGAGTCTGGGCGAACGCTAAACTTGCAAGCTGCATAAGAAGGACAAATAGGCCGACAATGATATTTACGAGAAGTTTCATTTTTATTATCCAGGCTTAATGTGTGGGATAACATCTTTCTGACGGATGCCAATCAGCTCTGTCGTTGCCAAACATAGATGAATTTCGACTATTCTGCAATACAAGGGATGTACTTCGCCTTTCGCTCGCCATGAGGCTATGGCCCGTGATCGGAAATGTCGAATAAAAAAGCCCAAGCTGCTCATGCTCGGGCTTTCCTTCGAAGTTCGGCGACTTCCCGACTACTTCGGACTACGCAACCGACTCGGCTTCGGATGGATGGTCAACAGCTGCGCACCGACGACAACGACGATAGTCCCCAAAGCAACACCCAACAGGAACGAAAACATACTATTCTCCTGGTTATCTGGTTATATTTCCTAATCATCCTCAGGTAGCATGATGGTCAGGACCGGCTCACCATGATCACCGGGGCCGATATGGGCGACAACTTCGACAGTTTCTTTCCGTCCTGGAGTCATCAGGAACGACACTTTGAAGGTGACGCGGTCGGTGTTCACGGCTCTCCTGGCGGCAAACAGCGCCAGAACCATCAGATCATGGAGCCGGCCTGTCACAGACTGCCCTTCTCCCTCGAGTCCGGCAGGCACTTCGACGTATCCGTGGAACAGGTGATCCGTTACGACGGTGTGGAGCTTGAAGCCGATAGCCTTCGCGGTTTCGGTGACGTCGACCAAGACGCCATCGGCAATCGCTTGCTCCCGGGAATAGGCATAAACGAGGTTCCAACTGTTATCCTTCGGCATTGTCAGTACCACCATCCTGCTTTCGAACAAGCAACTTTACGAGCCTGTCACGGAAGGTTCCTGTAAGCTCGAGACCGATTTCGGCGTAGCACCGGATAATCGTTCCATCGACATCGAGTCCTGAAGTGTCCATTACCCTGAAGAGCTGCTCGATTGGCCGAAATGCTTTGATGATCTCATCTTTCAAAGTGAGATTATCGATATTTTGTGGTGACATAGGATGTCCTTCTCCTGGTTCAACAGGTGAGCTTTGGAGAAAAGGATACCCTGGGCCAGAGGGGTGGTCACGGGGACAGGGAAAAAGCTGGAACTGGGGCTGAGGAAAAAGTACTTTGGGGCGGAGAGGAATTCTCCTGGGAGATCGGGGCTAGGGGAGCCCAATGGGGGAGATCAGGGGAAAACGTCCAGGAGGGGGCAGGAGGGAGCGAACCCGAGGGGTGTCCGGGAAGATGGGGAAAGTCCGGGAGTCAGTGCCGGAAATGTTGTTTGATGGTTGCTCAGAAAGCTACCACAACTAACCAACGGATTTATTCTATGTCATTTCTGCAGATTATGATCCTCGCTTTGGTTCAGGGAGCAGCGGAACTCTTGCCCGTTTCCAGTTCAGCCCATGTGATTGTCGCTGAGAAACTCATGGGACTTAATCCGGTTAGTCCAGAGATGACATTGCTTTTGGTGATGCTGCACACGGGGACAATGTTTGCTGTGTTGATCTACTTCTGGCAGTCATGGAAGAACTACTTTTTCCAATCAGGCAGGTCTTTCAAGGAGTTTGTTGTATATATTGTCGTTGCGACTGGATTAACAGGGGCAATCGGCCTGACACTTAAATTTATCATTGAAAAAGTATTCCTTAGTAATATACCACATGCAGAAATTGAACTTATCTTTGGCAATATGAGCCTGATCTCTGCGTCGCTGCTAGCGGTAGGACTACTAATAATTTACGCTGGTTTAAAGAAACAACGTAAAGGTGATTTTGACAACCTCGATCTTTCAAAATCGAGTTTAATCGGTGCAGTTCAGGGAATCTGTCTTCCCTTTAGAGGATTTTCACGATCTGGTGCTACAATTTCAGCCGGACTGATTATGGGAGTCAATAAAGAACGGCTGGAGGCTTTCAGCTTTGCTTTAGCTGTAGTCCTTACTCCTCCTGTGATTATCCGCGAAGTTCTCAGATTATTAAAGGCCAGCGGAAGTCAAGTAGCTACAGCTGTTACTCCAGCAGGCTTGGCACATCTCTTCCTTCCCGGGCTATTGGGTATGGTTCTAAGCTTTCTGGCAGGACTACTTGCTCTGAAATGGCTTTCTAGCTGGCTTGAAAAAGGTCGGTGGCAAGTTTTTGGGTATTACTGCATCTGCGCATCGATTGTAATTTTTTTGCTGCAAAGAAGTGGATATCTATAGGGAATGGCTGGAGATATCGGAAACACCCCTATGAGAAAAGGACATTGGGAGTATACGGGATTCTCCTGAGAGATCGGGGCTGGGGGAGCCCAATGGGGGAGGTCAGGGGGAAACGCCCAGGAGGAGCCCTGTCCGAGAGAATCCGAGGGGTGTCCGGGCAATCCGGCCGGAGGGTAACAGGACGGGCCAGGGTGGCTCCATCCGCGAGTACAGAATGGCCCCGGAGATGGGCAGCTTGTCAGCGTGGCGTCAGATTTTTTCAGACCATACTTCAGCAATGTCCAAAAGGCCAAAGTCAGAAATTTCTATGTATTTTCAGCGTGTTGAGTTTAATGGTCCGAAATTGTGTGCGATTATATCCAGCTGAGGACGTTTGGACTTTTAGGGTGCATCCTCTGAAAAGCTCATGCGGGAAACCTTGTTGACGCGGTGACCATGGGACAGGGGTTTATGCTCGGGAGGATGCCCTTTGGGAGTGCCTCCGAAAGATCAGAAGTGGGCACGAAATGGCAGTCAACCTCCAGATATCATCAGGAGCGTTTATGAAAACCATGCCTGAGCAAGGAAAATATTTCTTCATAGCATTGATGATCATAACTTCGATGTCTGGATGCGCACCTTCGAAAACACTGACACTCAATGATGCTTGGCATGTCATCAAAGAAAAAAAATTTGTCGATCTTACCCATGCTTTTGCACCAGGTATCCCACATTGGGAGGGTTTTCCTGACGAAAAATTGGAAACATTGTATTGGTATGAACCTGGTGTTGGGAAATTAGGAAACGGATTTTATGCTCAATCCTTTACACATGTCGGGCAGTGGGGAACCCACGTTGATCCTCCAGCTCATTTTGCAAAGGGGATGCGTACCGTCGATCAGATTGATGTAAAAGATATGATCCTTCCGTTAGTTGTTCTCGATGTCCATGAAGCCGTTACAAAAAATCCTGATTATACCATCACCATGGATGACGTTAAGAAATGGGAAAAGAAGTATGGTCAAATACCTGAAGAGGTATTTGTAGCTATGCGAACCGATTGGTCAAAGCGATGGCCAAATATGGACGCTATGCAGAACAAGGACGCTAAGGGTATAGCGCACTATCCTGGTTGGAGCATGGAAGTACTGAAGTATCTTTATGAGGACCGCAAGATAACTGCATCTGGTCACGAAACTACCGATACTGATCCGGGTGTTGCCACTTCCAAGGATGATTATTCCCTGGAAACCTACATATTGAAGAGCAATCATTATCAAATTGAACTTTTAGCGCATTTGGATGAGGTGCCTGAATCTGGTGCGCTAGTCGTAGCAAGTTTTCCAAAACCAAAGGACGGATCAGGATTCCCTGCCCGAGTGTTTGCCATCCTTCCTTGATGGTATCATACGCTGGCGGGGTAGCGGGAGCACGAGGGGTAACCGTGCGATGGTGGGAGCTCAAACCCAGGACAGAGTTTTGGACAAACTTAAAAAGAAAGCACTGTTATTTTAGCATGTTAAAAATGCAGTTTCCTGCAAAATTGAGTTTTCTGCGACAAAACCGAAAAAATGAAACATCAGAAGTAAATTTGAAGTCACGAAAGTCGCTTTTTTCGATAACAAAGCTAACCGATAATCACCACAGGACCAACACCTCTATCACCAAAATGACCTCTTTTAACCAGATTTCATTCCCCTGAAGTTGACAGCTTGAAAATTTAAGGTAACGTCTCTTTGAGAGCAATCGCGAACACACAAACTCAAGGAGACTCACCCCATGCCTATCGCATCGAAATTTGACGCCATGAAACTTCGCACCATGATCACCGAAGGGAAAACCGCGCAGCAGATCATGGACGCTTTTGACATCAAGAAAGCGAACCTGAAAGCCCATCTCCTGAAACTGATGCAGATGGACCAAAAATTTTACAAGATCGAAGGGATGGAAGAGCGTGCGGTTTCGGGTGCTGCCAAGTTCTCGAAGAACGGTCTCCGCCTGTCCCCGACGCTCCTGGCCAACTACGGGTTCAAGCAGGGCGACGAGTTCAAGGTCTCCTGTCTGGAAGCGGGGAAAATCATCTTGGAGAAGAAGTAGCTAGCTAACAGGATTTTTGGGGAATAGTTGCGCATCATGGCCCACGTCGTCCTTGAAGAGAGGTGACGTGGACCAGTCTTCAATTGTAGTGTGGATAGTCCTGGAAAGCAGAGTTGTTCGATGATGGTTCTTCTTGGATTGTCCTCAGTTTTTTAAGGGAAATAGCATGAATATATTTAAAGTTATTGCATCTGGTAAGAAAGGGTTTCCTGAAGAAATAGCGTCAGCAATTCTCGCATGGTTTCTTAACCCTTATATGGAGCATGGTCTTGGGGAAAAATTTTTGATTAAATTCCTCGAAGCGATTGATGATAAGAAAGATGGCTCATATTTCTCTTTTAATACAGCTTCTATTAGATTAAAACTTCGAGATGCGTTTGTGAGTGCATCGCCTGTTTCGATGAAACTTGAAGACAATATCAGTAATAGATTTATGGATATTGTAGTGTTCATTGACAAAAATGTTATCGCTATCGAGAATAAAATTCGCGCAGAATCACTGGAACAAGGTCAATTAGCAAAAGAGTATGATGGGCTCAAAAATAAATACCCGGAGTATAGAATTAACATGGTCTATCTAGTACCCGGTTGTTCTTTAAAAGACCCTGAAAAAATGCAAACCGAATATGGCTCTCTATTGGTTGAAGATAATGACAGTAAGTCTTGTATTACGTGGCAAAATGAAAGTGATGCTGTTCCTTCTATTTCGCAAATGATAGCAACGATTTTAGAGGGTGAATCTCGAGGTCTCATTGATCCAATTGATGGATATACGAGACATACATTGAAAGCATTTAATTCGTTCATTGTGAATGAATTTTCTGGCTACGAGTACGACAGGAGGGTGAAGCAAACAGGATTAAATCCGAAGACAGAGGATACCCTTGGAAAGGATGAGTTACTCGGCAAGGATAGTGGATTTGTAGGGATATCTGGAGGTGTCTCCGGTCTTATATCATCGAATCTTGAGAATCTGAATGTTCGAAAATTTCAGTATACAACTCAGGATATGGAGGGAAAGCCGAATTGGTTTGATATATCTAGTTTTAAAAAACTCTTCACATGGCTTGGTAATACTAGCCTGAAAAGTAATTTTGATTGGGATGGTTATTTTTCTTCAAAAAATATTTACCGTATAGCAAAGGCTGATGCAGACTTAGTATTTATCGGAATTCGTGGTGGTGAAAAAGCATTGATTGGTATGAGTGTTGAAGATGTATTGCAAAAAAGATGGAAAGTTTCGAATAAAAAAGAGACTGATCAATGGATTTCTGGCAGTCAATATGTTGAGATATTAAATTCGAAAGGCTTTGGTAGTAAGTTGAACAGTCAGTATGACAAATAAAAATTCGCTACAATGAAGCTTAGAGCCATAATTAAGGAAGAGAAAATCCTCGGGAATCATTTATTCTTTCGATATTTGCACGGCTACATTGAAAATTTCTTGATGATGAATTCGGCAAAATCGTCAGAATTGATGCGGGAGTAGCAAATGGAAGTGTGAAGCTCTCGAAGAACGGTCTCCGTCTGTCCCCGACTCTCCTGGCCAACTACGGCTTCAAGCAAGGCGATGAGTTCAAGGTGTCCTGCCTGGAAGAAGGGAAGATCGTCTTAGAAAAGAAGTAGCTAGCTAACTGGATTTTTGGGGAATAGTTGCAAAATGGACCACGTCGTTCTGTGAAGAGGGGTGATGTGGGAGTTTTCATAGTAGCGAACTAGTTAAAATTGATATGCTTACAAGGATTGCTATACACATTTGCTAGGAGCAGAACATGTTTGAGATCAACATTAAAGAACTGATGGAAGATGTATCCCCCAATTTACAGGTATACGCCAACTCCAATGGCTTTCAAAATGAAAATAACTTCAAAAGTGAATTATTTCATCATATTTGCTGTAAAAAACACGACAATATTTCCCTTGGCGAGCAATATCCAGGAAGTAAAACATGTATTGCTCATTGCGAAGCAAAGGTTGAAAATGGAACGAATGCAATAAAGGCTGATTTAATTTTTTGCGATCCATCTGCGAAGATGCAGGGCGCTGGGAGAACTTTTAACTATCAAGTTACTGCTGTGTTTGAATTAAAAAAAACATTTTCCAAAATTGATATTGAAAACGAGATAATTAAATATCACAAATACAACAAAAAAATTGAACAATATTTTTTTATTGATCCATATCGAGACAAAAAAATTTCTGCTGAGCTATTGAATTATGTTGAAAAAGAAAATATTAAATACATTACTTTCGCAAGTAAGCCAACATGCTTTGTAGAGAATTATAATTATAAAGTAGCTCTTGACGCTGTTTATTCTGCCATAGATGAAGCACTATATCTGTACGGAAAAAATAACTCGAAATTTCAGAGTTTTTATTGGTGCAATTATGAATGGGGAACTGTTCCAAATTTGACATACCCATCGGAGGGAGATTTTAATGCTCAACTATATCACCGTTTAAAAACAAAAATGCCCTATTCGCACATTGAAACTGAATTTAGCGTTGGGAAAAATAAGCGTATTGATATTGTACTTTTAGGTCCAAATAGGGAATGGTGCATTCCTATAGAAGTAAAACAAAACTGGGATCAATTTAAAAAAAACAAAAACGAGGCAGAGACAATATTCAATAGATTTGACGAGTTGCAAAAATTAAGCTTTAAAAAAATTACTCCCATACTTATTGTGATACAAGGGGATATATACTCTTCGATCATTTACCCTCCCGTCGACTCACGCAATAATAAGCACAATGCCTTGAGTTATTTTAATAAACAGAATAGTAAAATAATAATACTCAGCTATAATGAATCAACAAATCAAGTTGGTAGTCCGACATCAAAGTAAGGCATCCCTCGTAACTTCTTGGTTTTAAAATGTAACCAACCTGAATCATTAACTATTCATATTTTTCCATCCCCGCCAATCACCGTTCCTCCTCCCCCCCGTGAAAAAATCCCAACAAACCCCTTGACCTCCCCAGGTCAAATCCGTACTTACCGCGAGCCAACGACGCGCCAACGAAGCCAACGGTTTTGGCCCCCAACTTTTTCTTGGGAACGAAAGATTTGGGGTTGACTTCGGGACGAGTTTGGGGCATTTAGCCTGTTCCCTGATTCTGTTTATAGG
>Ga0268263_1001439_pt1 | contig 20897 bp, 17 predicted proteins | sample Biomet5_FD_190358 | JGI IMG/M metagenome (GOLD analysis project Ga0268263, IMG submission 190358) | Microbial communities from bioreactor (seeded with sewage sludge) at LBNL, California, USA - Biofuel metagenome 5 (SPAdes) (version 4) | ecosystem: Engineered > Bioreactor > Anaerobic >... | reverse complement strand
AAATCCGTAAGCTCTACAGTAATTATCTTACCGGCATGCCACTCGCCAAGGCTGCCTCGGAAGCCGGAATCGACACTTATCACGGCACAGCCAAACGCATGATGGAAAACAGGCACTATCTTGGCGATGACTTCTACCCGGCAATTATTGATAAGGAAATCTTCGAAAGTGCTGCAGCTGAGCATATCAAACGCGCGGGCAAGCTCGGCAGGCTAAATTATAAGAGAGCAATAAAACCATCGGTCGTCCCGACGTACTTCCACCTTGCTGCCGCTGCGCAGCATTATGATGATCCGAGACTGCAGGCAGAATACATCTACAGCCTCATTGAAAGCGAGGCGGTTTGATGGGTAACGTAATGGTCATTCCGGCCAGACGCCAGGTCGGAAATACGGTAAAAAAATCCAAGCAGCCTAAGCTCCGCGTTGCGGCCTACTGCCGAGTCAGCACAGATTCTGATGAACAGGAAACAAGCTATGACGCACAGGTCACCCATTACACAGAATACATTCAGAAAAATCCGGAATGGGAGCTGGCAGGAATCTTCGCCGATGACGGCATCTCCGGTACCAACACAAAGAAGCGTATGGAATTCAACCGTATGATCGACGAGTGCATGGCCGGAAACATCGACATGATCATCACAAAATCAATCAGCCGGTTCGCCCGCAATACCCTTGACTGCCTTCAATACATCCGACAGCTCAAGGACAAGAACATTCCGGTTTACTTCGAAAAAGAATCCATCAACACGATGGATGCCAAGGGTGAAGTACTGATCACGATTATGGCGAGTCTTGCTCAACAGGAAAGCCAGAGTCTTTCGCAGAACGTGAAGCTCGGCCTGCAGTACCGCTACCAACAGGGAAAAGTTCAGGTCAACTACAATCGCTTCCTCGGATACACGAAGGGCAAAGATGGTCACCTAGTTATTGATCCGGAACAGGCTGAGATTGTCAAGCGGATTTATCGGGAATATCTCACGGGCTACAGTATGGATAAAATCTCCGCTGGTCTGGAAGCAGACGGCATTCTCACCGGTGCCGGGAAAGAAAAATGGCACACGAGCACGATCAACAAGATTCTACGGAATGAAAAGTACATCGGAGACGCCCTGCTGCAAAAGACCTATACCACCGACTTCCTTACCAAGAAGCGGATCAAGAACAATGGCACGGTGCCCCAGTACTATGTGGAGGACGATCATGAGGCTATTATTCCGAAGGATCTCTTTATGCAGGTGCAGGCGGAGCTTGTCCGTCGCCGGGCAGTTCACATCAGTCCATCCGGAAAGAAACGCAGCTTCTCCTGCAATCATTGCTTTGCGCAGATGATCTTCTGCGGTGAGTGCGGCGAACTGTACCGTCGTGTCCATTGGAACAATCACGGCTGCAAATCCGTGGTATGGCGCTGCATCAGCCGCCTGGAACCAACCTCCGCCGACATGAACTGCACCAACCGGACGGTAAACGAAACAGTCCTGCAGGATGTCACCGTCAAGGCACTCAACCAGATTCTCACTGATAAAGGTACATTCCTGAAAGCCTTGCAGGAAAACATCGCCAGAGCCGTTGTCAGCGCCGATACTCTTTCGCCTGACGGCATTCAAAACAGACTGGAGGAACTGCAAAAGGAGCTTATCAAGAAAGCCAACAGCAAGCAAGACTACGACGCCATCGCCGACGAGATCTTCCGGCTCCGGGAGCAGAAAGAGAAATCCGAGGTGGACAGCCACTGCCGGGAAGAAGCCATGAAACGAATCAAAGGACTGCAGGACTTTATCGGCCAGCAGAAAACCGAGGTCACAGAATTTGACGAAACACTCGTCCAGAAGCTCATCCAGCAGGTCACCGTTTTTCAAGACCACTTCAATGTGGAATTCAAATCTGGTGTAAGCGTCGATATCACAGAATAACAAAGCGTCCTCCATATTTTTGGAGGACGCCGTTTTTACGTGTACAATATTGATATAAAAATAATTTCTACTTTTTTCTCGGTGTTGACCTTACCATTTGTTACAAGCATTCTTCCGCCATGTGATAATGAATCCGCCTTTTTATTATCATACTCTATACTCGAAAAGTGAAATTCATCTCGAAGAGTATAATAATATGGATCTGTTTGCTCATCAACCATTTCTGCACCACGGTCAATAATATTTGCTGCTACACCTTTAGAACTTGCTAATCTGCATACATCCCAGATAATTAACTCTGAATATGATGACTCTGGATTGCCCATTATCTGCTGCTGATTAAGTCCATATTCAAGCATATATGGCAAATAGAACTTTATCATTTGACGGCTCCAATAGGAACCAACATTCCAACAAACAACAGCATCAAATGAATAATTGTCCACTATAAATTTTCTGAAATCATCAACGGCTACATCTCCTTCAAGAAATATAGCTTGATTTGAATAACCGTTTTGAACGAGTAATTTTTTTGCCATTTCAAGGCAATCTTTGTTCTTATCTATTGCTATTACAGTGTGACCTTTTTCAATAAGTGCCAACGTGCTATATCCTGTACCGCATCCTATCTCTACTATACTTTTGAAAGATTTTAACTTGTCAGTCATCCATGAATAATACCCGCTATCATAGAAATACTTTCCGCTAATATCCCATTGTTCGGCATATTTTAATTCTTCATCCATCTTAGTTAATTCCTATCTAAATTATTTCTGTAACTTCTAATCTGCCCACACAGCTACAAAAAACATCTATCCTGACCACTCAACCTCTTGACATCTATCTCACTAACTCAACCTCTGACATCTAATCCGGCAACTCAACCTTACATATTTTTTAAAGCGAGTCTCCTTGGATAAGTTCTCATGAAGTAATTACCCGCTTGGTATACCAGCGATGACAAGAACCTGCAAAGTGCCTTAAATCAAGGCTTTTGCACGTATTAGTCCTTAACCCTTGACATCAATACTACCGTCTCGACGTGGCCCGATTGCTCCATCTTGATGTCTCCTTATTGACCAGTTCTCGTGAACCGCCGTTTTTCTGCCCGTTCGTTCATGGGAATTGTTCAACCGCTTTTTTCGGTTCGCGAAAACTTATCTACATACTTTTGTACGTTCGCGGGAATTGCTCCACAGCTTGAACGTACCTTATATATGGCTTCCGGGCCTTGCGCCTATTGTCTCGACCTTAGCGCCGGATTGGTACAAGGGAATTGCTCCACGATTGCCATCGTCTCAACCCTTATTCATGAATTCTCCAGTGGCCATGATCGATTATTTTTTGCTCTTCTGTTCCAGCTGCTTTATGCTATTCAGGTAATCCTGCTCCACACTGCTCAATGTTTTCGCTTTGTGTTTTTTATACTCCGTCTGTGCCTTGTCCATTGCCTGATCATGGCTGACCGTCCCATTTTCAATCAGCAGCTTTTCGCCTGTGGATGTCAAAATGCCATCGAGATGTCTGGCCCAGTCCTCCATCGTCATTGGAATCTCACGCTCCGCCTGTCTCTCAGCAAAATCAAGATACCCGGAAACAAGCTGGCCCATCGCGCGAAGCTCTTTTTCATTCAGATAGTTCTTCGCAATCTTCGCTTCACGGAGCGTCGGCTGGTCTCCTGAAAAAGTCATCAGGCCCATAAAATCCTTTTCTGCGTCAGCACGATGATAGATCACCTCCGCCGCAGTCTCGCCGGAAACGGCATAATGGATCTTGTTCTGTACTCGCTTGAAAAATTTTATAGAGACGTCTGCGTTGGGATTGTAGTCAACACTGGTCGCATAGATTTCCAATACCTGACGATAGAATACCTTTTCAGAAGCCCGGATGTCACGGATTCTTTCCAGTAATTCCTTAAAGTATCCGCCGCCACCCAGCTCTTTCAGGCGGTCATCATCCATTGCGAAACCTTTTTTGATGTATTCCTTTAAAATGTTTGTCGCCCATATACGGAACTGTACACCACGCTGGGATTTGACACGATAACCAACGGAGATGATAACATCCAGATTATAAAATTTTGTAATATTACTCTGTGTTCTGCCCTCCATAGCACCGTGCTGACTGGTTGTTGCAAATTCTGCAACAACCACTTTTTCATCCAATTCTCCTTCAGCGAAAATGTTTTTAATGTGACGGGAAATCGTTGACTTATCTCTTTGAAACAGCTCTGCCATTTGCTCTTGCGTAAGCCACACCGTTTCGTCCTGCATACTGACATCAATCTTTGTTAAACCGTCTTCAGTCTGGTATATGATTATTTCTCCACGGTCGTCCATGATGTCATCCTCCTGTTCTAATCCTTTTTACAGCATTTTCTTTGTGCTGCAAGTATAACTAAATAATTGTACATATTCATCCAAAAAGACGTTCAAACCGGCATCATGTCGGTTTTATGCATTAGGCTATGTTACTTTGACGCTTTAGAGCGCCGCGAACTTAACCATGATATCCTCAACATGGATGATATATACCTGCATGTCCAACACATCACTTTTTACTTAATTTACCTGATGTATCAGCAACAAATTTCTTAAAAGTCTTTGCTTTTTTCTGCTTTTCTTCTTCAGCCAAAATATCATCCAAAATCAGTTCAATTCCTGTCCTTATGCATGGAAACATAGTGAGGCACTCCTCTTCACTTAGCTCATGAATTCCTTTACTAACTATTCCATATAGATTTTTATTATCTACCAATAGTTGTGGTAGATAGCCATGCAATACTTCAATTTTTTGATCAAAATGTAAAGGAGCAAATTCATCACTTGACAAACTAATAATTTCAGACACATCAGCAAATTTTTTATAGATCAAATTTTCTATGATCCTTCGTAAATATACAAAAGACCCGATTCCTATTCCATTTGCGAATAGTCCAATCGCCTTAGCATAATCTCGATACTCTGACCCCAAAACTTTACGATACTTTTTTATTTCAGGGATTGTCATGTCGGCCACAGAAGGATACTGTCCTACCTTAATGATTTTATTGTCCGTTGTAATCAAATCAAAAATAATGGTATGCATTCCATCTCTCGTACAACGATATGTCATAGAATACCGTCTATTCAAAAAGCCTCGAAATAAATCCTCCGAACTTGGCTTTCTCGTTCTACCTGTTTCTTCATTTGGAAACGCAATCCGCATAATGCCTGTTTCTTCCCGAACTTCACAATTGCAATATTTGAACACCCTGTTCGTTCCACAATTAACGCAATAGCAATCAATATTGTTATCTGTGTATTCATTTTTAGAAAGATATTTTTGCATTTCAGCTAAATCTTCAACAGATATATCTACACTATCATAAAGCCCCTTGTTAACTAATAAATCTTCAATTTTATCCATTAAAATGCCTCCATTAACTTAACTCACAATAACCATGACTTTACAACACCCGTATGAGGGCAGTTAGAACATCATACATTTTATATAAGCCCTCACTCAATTCTCTTCAAAAGCTCTTTAGGTGACAACTTCCAGAAACCTTTCTCTTGACGGAGCAAATCCACAGTTCCATGACCAATAATATAATCCTGAGCCTCCTGCTGAGATAATGCTTCTGTACTCATGAGATATGATTCCAGTTCCCGGCAAGGGTGATTTATAGTCTTTTCAATTCTTAGCTGTTCTTGAGCTTCATACTCCCTTAAACAATAATATTTCTGCAAAAGGCGTATTATCTCCAGATCTTTAACCTTTGCTTCATACAAAGCAGATGTCAAAATAGATATTCCAGCTTCTCGCTCCTGCTGTACCGTTTCATCCTCATGTCTCAATACAGCTTCCCTTGTTGCATCAAGCAAAAAATATCCAGCACCAGCAAGATAATCTCCAAATGATTTAGCCATTGTGCCACCACCTTCTATTCATCAGCTTGCTTTTTATAGGATTGCTCTATCAATTCCATAATATCGTCAATCTCTGAAGTGTGCTCGAAGAACACCTCAACATCGCCGTTACCCCATCTCCCAAGTCCGGTTATATCCTTGCACAGGCCTTTAGGATCATGAATCTCTGAGAACTTCATATTCAGAGAAATACGCAGGCGCTGTTTCTGAACAACAATATCCACAAAGTTCGTATCTAACTTATAAGCTATATATAGTTTCTTAAACTCACGTTTAACATCTGGCGAAAGATTACAGATGCGCCTGTCAAGCATATCAAACAGCGTTTTTGTGAAAGCATTGATATCATAGGAATCAATTGTGTATTTCTGAGCGGGCTTCTCATCCACCTGGTACGGAGCAAGCTCACTGTCACTAATTCCGGGATACTCCCATATCTGTTCTGCCTTATCCGCAAGCTGCTTAGCACGCTCTTTGATGTGCTGCTCATTCCACTCAGTCAGCTTGACAAGATATGCATTCAGACGAAGCGCACTTTCCTTGAAGCCGCCGGTCATATCCATCTTGCTGTTGAACGGATCTGATGGATCAATAAACGGCTTGTCACTCATCTCAGAATTGTAGGCTGTGAGAGTCAGGTTGCCGATAGTATGCAAATAGGTCTTTTGTACTTCCTTCCAGTTCGGCCCAAGCATAGTCTTCCACTCATCACGTGGATTTGAGCTGTTTTGCGGCATGATGTGCTCAATCGTATAATTTTCGATAATAATCGGAGCTTTATTGCCAAAGTTCTCAAGGTGGCTGAGAATAAAGTTGCGAGACCGCATATTGTAAATATCGCGTGATACAAAGGCTTTACCGAATTTATCATCGTCCGGAAATTCCTTGTAATCATCGCTGAGCACAAAGAACGCTTTAATAGAATTCATATAGTCATCGCTCTTGATCTCGTTACGAAGAGTAGCGAATGTCTTGTTCAGGGAGTTTGTCGGCATATCACAGATGCTTCTACGAAATACATAGCTGATGCACATGTTGATGATCTCAATAAGGTTATCCTCAGAGATTATTCCCTCAGCGCAATCATTATGTACTTTCAGCAAGAACGGGAAAGCAACCTCCATCCGAAGGTCGCCGACATCTGAGTAAAGTGCTTTCAGCCTACTGTTATCACTGCGTGCAAATACCATGTTTGTATAGTACTTTGCGTAAGTCAGAAGATCAGCACACAGTTCCCTGATAGTGGCAAACTCGCAGTTCAGATGATAGGTCTTGAAGGTGTCATAGACCCTGTCAATTTTAGGTATCCGCACCATCTTCATTGTCAGATAATCACGGAAAAACTTATCCATAACGGAATCCTGCTTTTCGTAGTCAAAAAGCAGTTCCATAGGACGCCACATGTGCTCATATACATACCGTTGCTCAAACGGTTCCAGTCCCATCAATACATAATTTCTGATCAGGTCAGATTCCGACAGTTCTTTTCCTGTGGAGTTCAGGCTTTCAAATATTGCCTGTGCGTCATCAACGTTACGATCCAGTGTGATATTTACAATCTGCAGTTTTCCGATGGCCTCGTACACATCCTTTGGCTGCAACTCAAGGTCTGCGATCTTCCCGGCAAAGAAATTAAAATTGGAAATGAGACGAGACTGGCTCAAATCCGGAATGGTTTTTTTCTCCACAAGATCAATCAACAGCTTTCTATCTGTCTCCGTCAGAAGTAACTTATAACGGTCATCTCCATCCTCATACTCATTTTTCAGTAGCATATTATCAATACGTCGGGAATTGATGGATGTATCTTCTGGATGTGCCTCTGCATAATCACGCAGAGCAATCAATAGCAAGCTCAAAGTTGTAAGCCTCTGCTGCCCATCAATAATCATATATTTTTGAACACCAGTTGGCATAGCCTGTTCCGCGATATTGACTATTGAGCCAACAAAATGGCCAACTTTACCTTTTTTCTGCATCTCAACAATATCGTTCCAAAGACGGCTGCACTGTTCTATTTCCCAGCTATAGTATCTTTGATAAACAGGAATAAGAAACTGTTTATTCCCGTTTAAGATGGAGTAGATATTTCCTTTTGTTGCATCCATCTCATTCGTCCTCCTTCTTACCATATGGTACCGGATTTTCAGCTACCTTAGCCATTTCAGGCTCATTATTGAAGTATTGGATTTTTTCCCGAAAATCACCGTTTTCCGCGTCGCTGTTATCTGTCCAAAGCTCGCATTGCGTCATGACTGTCTGAACAGCGTCATCCATACCTTCTGGCGGGTACTTATGTTTCTTAAGAAGACGTTTTATCATCATTCGCATTTTTGCCCTTGCAGAGTCTCGCTTCTGCCAGTCAATCGTTCTGTTTTTACGTAAAGTTTCAGTCAATTCCTTTGTTATTGCGATCAACTCGTCGTTCTGATAAAAATCCTTTATTGCTTGTGGTTTGGTAAGTGCATCATAAAAAGCAAGTTCATCTTCAGAAAGGCCCAACTCATCTCCTGCATCGTGTGCCTCTCTGATTTGTTTTGCAAGTTTTAGAAGTTCTTCTATAACTTCTTCATTTGACAGCATTCCATTCAGATAACGGTTCATGACACTCTGAATGATTTCGCTAAATTTTTCTGATTTAACCACATTTGTGCGTTTATATACTTGTACCTGCTCCGCAATAAGCTTTTTCAGTAATTCCACCGCAAGGTTCTTTTCTTTCATTTTTGAAATCTCATCAAGGAATTCCGGATCAAAAAGTGAAACATTTTCTTTTACATCTGAGAATAAATTTATAACTCCTTCACTTTTTATACTTGATCTCAGTAGTTCATTGATTCTGGAATTCATTTCTGGTAAAGAAATTTTCTTGCCTTCACCCTGGTTCATAAGACGCATGACAAGAACTCTGACCGACTCAAAAAAAGCAGCTTCAATTCGCAATTCACGTTCCACCAATGAGGAGCATAGAGATAGAGCCTGCCTCAAGAGCAACGCTTCTTTAATAAAATCATTACGTTCTCTCTCTTTATCTACACCTATGATAAAGTTAACAGCTCCCGTAATGGATCTTGAACGCTCCAAATCCGTGCCTGTTGCAAATTTAGAATAGTCATACCCATGGAATAGGTCACGGCAGATTGATAATTTTTCAAGAAACTTCGGGTATGCTACTTTTGCGACATCTGTATCTCCGTAATTATGTTTATCGCGAGCGGTATATTCATTCATTGCCTGCTTAAGAGCTGCAGCAATACCTACGTAGTCTACAATCAACCCGCCCTCTTTATCTTTAAAGACCCGGTTCACACGGGCAATGGCCTGCATCAGATTATAGCCTTGCATTGGCTTATAAACGTACATCGTAGCAAGTGAAGGAACATCAAAGCCTGTCAACCACATATCCACGACGATTGCAATCTTCATTTGACTGTTGTTATCCTTGAATTCCTTGGCAAGTTCATCACGTCTATGCTTATTTCCAATAACTGCGCGCCAATCCTCAGGATCTTTATTGCTTTCCGTCATTACGACTTTGACCTTTTCTACCCAAGCCGGACGCAACTCCAGTATCTTTCGATAAATTTTCATGGCAATTTCTCTGGAATATGCCACTATCATAGCCTTTCCAGTCAACAAATCAGCACGATAATTCTCGTAATGATCAATAATGTCGCTCGCAAGCGAATCAATCGTAGCATCATTTCCAAGAACGGCTTCCATTTGTCCGAGCTCTTTTTTGCTCTTCTCGATAACCTCTGGATCTGCATTGTTTGCCATGATGTCATATTCCTGATCGATTAAATGTAGCGTAGACTCATCAAACTTAAGCTTAATCACACGGCTTTCGTAATAAACAGGTCTTGTAGCACCATCCTCTACAGCCTGTGTCATATCATAAATATCTATGTAATCTCCAAATACTTCACGAGTATTCCTATCTTTTGCCGAAATTGGCGTACCTGTAAATCCAATATAGGTGGCATTCGGTAAGCTATCACGAATAACACGTGCCGTACCAATCTTGATTTCGCCAGTTTTTGAATCAACTTTTTCTTTTAAACCATATTGGCTTCGGTGTGCTTCATCCGCCATTACAATAATGTTACGTCGCTCAGATAATGGTTCCGACGATTCTTCGAATTTCTGCATAGTAGTAAAGATAATACCGTTTGCTTGCCGCCCATCAAGCCAATCCTTCAAACCGACATCATCCTTACCGGAATGTTCACCAAGCTTGCGGCAAGTGGCATGAATCGGTTCCTGCCGCAAAAAGCTCTTACATTTTGCAAACTGCCCGTAAAGCTGATCATCCAGATCATTTCTATCAGTAATCACGACCAGTGTTGGACTATCTAAAACATCCTGAAGAAGATGCGCATAAAAAACCATTGACAGTGATTTTCCGCTACCCTGGGTGTGCCAAAAAACGCCACCTTTTCCGTCGGTAACCGTAGCTTTTCTTGTTGATTCAATTGCTTTTTTTACTGCAAAATATTGATGGTATCCGGCAAGTATCTTAAACTGCTTTAGTCCCTCATTGGAAAAGCAGATAAAGTTCTTAATAATATCGAGAAGCCGTTCTTTTGTAAACATGCCCTCAAAAAAAGTATCGAATTCAGCATACTGTGTATTCTCATAGTTTCCATCTTTCGTTTTCCATTCCATAAAGCGGTCTTCGCCCGAAGTTATCGTACCGGCCTTACTGGTCAGGTGATCACTGATTACACAGATGCAGTTATAAATAAACATTGAAGGAATTTCGTGCATATAGTTGCGTACCTGCAAGTAGCCTTCAGAAGCTTCCGTTTCTTCGCGTGAAGGGGATTTAAGCTCCATCAAAACAACAGGTAATCCATTGAGAAATAAAATGACGTCCGGGCGTTTCTTACTGTTTTCAATAAATGTCCACTGATTAGCAACAACAAAGGAATTGTTTCCAGAATTATTATAGTCGACAAGATAGACAAGGCCAGAACGTTCCTCACCCTTTACAAAATATCGAACTTCAATACCATGCTGCAGGTAGTCCATAAACAGCGCGTTTTTCTGAACAAGCTCAGCATTTTCAAAATTTTTCAATTTAAAAAGCGCATCCGCAATAGCGTCATCTGGCATCATTGGATTGAGTTTGTGCAGCGCCGTTTCTAATTCATCTTCATATATAGGGCTATAAAAATCTCGATCCAATTCTGGTGCGTAGACATAGCGGTAGCCCATGTTCTGGAATAATTCTATAATAGAATTTTCATAATCCGCTTCGGTATAAAATTCTGACATGAGTCTCACTCCTTTGTTGATTTCTTATATTATCCTCCAACTGAGGCATTTTTCATTTATTATTTCTCCAATTCAAACAAGAATTTAGCAGCTTAAAATTCAATGTCTGAGACATCCAAGTCTCCGGACATAAGTTTTGGCAACAGTGCATCGCGAAGTGCAGCAAGTTTTTTATTCTCTTGAGAATTTGAAACAATTGTCCAGATCATACCATTAGTGAGCAAATCGAACTTATCAAGTGTTGCTGCATCCGGTAGATCAATCTCAAAGGCATCATAGTCTTTTTTGCCAATGTGGATAACTGTTGTTGCGACCTGTGTTTGCTCGATTACATTTAACAAAGGTTTCAGTGTAGAAAGCAAGAATGCCTTACCGCATGGACGCTTATTTTCAAAAACACAGACTCGCTGATTTAGCCATGCTTCGTCGTTGCCCCATATATAAGGTCTGAACTCACCATCCATACCGACGACAATATCTCCCGGTTGGAGAAGATAACCTTTCGGATGTTTTTCAGTGGTATAAGTAACGAAAGCCTGTTCTTTGAGATCACGAATTCGAATGATTGGAATTCCATTGCCCTCTGTATTGAACAGTTTAGAAGCAAAAGGAGCGCCATATATAATGTTTGAAATCGAGTAAATATCAGTTTTTATCCAAGATGACGGCCTTGTCCCGCCAAAGGGCGTATAGTCAACGAACCATGACTTATACAGAGCATCCATTTGCTCAGTTAAATTCTTGTTTATACGTTCATTCTGTTCTATCTTATCGTCATATTGAGATAGCATTTCTTCAATCTTATTTTGTGTTCCTATATCAGGTATAGAAACTGTAATATTATCAAAAGTATCACGCGTTATAGTATCAAACACAGATCCATGTGTAATCTTCTTCAGTTTTGAAAGGCTATTCTTAACCAAATAATACAGGAAAGTCTGATTAATGCCATCCTTGCCTCGTATACCATAGCACGACTGATTAAAAGCCATAGGAAAAGGTATCATAGCCATTTCTCCAACGGTTCCTCGAGCAGAAATAATAATGTCATCTTCCTGTAGCATTTTTGTCGAACTATGTTCTAATCCCACCTCGCTAATATGTTTTTCCGTTTCGTAGACGTAACGATTATCGTTGTTAAAGTCTTTAACTGAAAGCCACGGAATGTCTCCATCCCAATACTCTGGGATGGAAGTCTTCGGAGTACCGCCGCCAATTAATTCTATAGCATCGCTTAAACGCTGTTCTTTCCATTCGCTCATTTTCTATGCCTTCCTAACCTATATATTTTCTATGCGCCAGCTTCACATTGCTTTGTTTTACCATCGCATATTGAAGCGTCGTATCAATTCTCTTATGACCGAGAAGCTGCTGAAGTTGCTCAATTGGCATTCCTTTGTCTATTGCCATCGTTGCAAGAGTCCGACGAAACTTGTGTGGATGTACCTTCGGAATATCCAACTGCCTTCCAAGTTCCCTTAACCTACACTCAACGCCACCTATTTTCAACCTCTCATAAGGAGCCTTAAGCGATACAAATAACGCAGAATTATCATCAGTACGTTCTTTCAAATAATTTTGCAAGTGAATTTTAGTTCGAGCGTCGAAATAAACCATCCGCTCTTTGCTTCCCTTACCAAATACCACACATTCGCGTTCTTCGAAGTTTATATCATTTCGATTCAAAAGCACTAATTCCCCAACACGCATCCCCGTCGAAGCCAATGTATCAATTAAAGCTAAATCTCGTGCCTCTTCACAATTATCTCGCATTTTCTCCAATGCTTCATCAGTGTATGTTTCCTTAATGGTTGAGGCTGCTCTGACCCTATGTATTCTACGAACTGGACTTTTCATAATATAATCTTCATCTTCGAGCCATGAGAAGAAGCTGGAAAGTATCCGACGTATGTTATCAACTGTAACTTTGCTTGCATTTTTACCCTGTTGATACTCTGTCAAATAAGCACGAAGATCATCTGTACTCATCTCTCGGACATTCTTTGCAACTTTAATGAACATTGTTTCTGTCGTCGTCTTATAGTAAGTAAGAGATTTTTCCGAACAACCTTCAATCCGCTTAGAGGAGAGAAAAGCTTCCAATAACTGTTCATTTGTCGCGCCTGTGTCTGTCTCTTTTTTTATCTCTGTTATTTCTTTATTGAACAACACATGTTCCAATACCTCCTGCAGTCTTTCAAGTTGCGCATTATTGAGGCTGCCAAGCATTTCTTGCATAACCTCATTGATCACTTTCTGTTTCATAGTCATTTCTCCTTTTTTATATTGTAGAGAATGACTACGGAGTGGCAGTCCCTCATTTCAACTCCTGCCACTCACAGGAGTTATGGTCGCATTTTAAACAAGAATTTACAGGATCAAGCACAGGCTATCTTCAAGTCATGGTTTATCGACAACCCAGAAGCCAGCGGCTGGAGTTCTGGCACATTCAGCGACATCATCGAAAACACGATCGCCGGTGACTGGGGAAAAGATTCTCCTACGGGCAATAATACTGAAATGGTCTATTGCATCCGTGGAGCTGATATCCCTGAAGTTAAAGCAGGCAATAAAGGAAAAATGCCGACTCGTTACATTCTTCCCAAGAACTATGCCAACAAGCAATTAGTTGATGGTGATGTTGTTGTTGAGATTTCCGGAGGAAGTCCAACTCAATCTACTGGCCGTATTGCGGCTGTATCGAAATCATTACTTGATCGTTATGATAAAGGCATGGTGTGCACAAACTTTTGTAAGGCAATGAAGCCCAAAACTGGCTACAGTATGTTTGTCTATTACTACTGGCAGTATCTATACGATAAGAATGTTTTCTTCTCTTATGAGAACGGAACAACAGGCATTAAGAATCTTGATATTTCTAGCTTTATAGAAACTGAACCTATAGTGTTACCGCCAGAAGATCTTGTTAATAGGTTTGATACATTTTGTCAATCTGTCTTCGACACGATCTTTGCAAATGGTCTTGAGAATGAACAGTTAGCAGCCGTAAGGGATAACCTGTTACCCCAGCTTCTGTCTGGTGATCTGGATGTTTCCGATTTTGACCTTTAAGCCTCAACGAGCCAGGTAGGTTCGAAGGCTATCGGCCTCTCACTATTCGGCAGTTGCCGAATAGCACCGTGCGGCTCGTTACCCGCATAAATTCTTGTTTATCTTTGTATTTACTTCGATTTTGTCATCTATTGCCTTAAGAATTACAGCAATTTTCCGCTGTTCATTTAAAGGCGGTACCTCCACCTCCAATTTCTGTACAACATCAGTTTGTACACGTTGTCTTCCAGAAGATCCCACCATCGACTTAATTGCTGGTTCTCTTACAATAGGGCTACGAACGAGATAATAAATATAATCCGGATCTGCTATCCCATCTTTGGCCCGGAATACTATATATTCCGTCGATCCAAACGCAACCTCATCTTCGTCAAGAATATTTACTTGAGCTGTTTTCCCATTTTCAAGACATGGCGTAATCCTCGCCATTATTGTGTCTCCATTACGGAACTTAGTTCCCCCCGTAAAAGTCGTAAGTTCATATGTTGGCACGTCTCTACAATACGGTTGAAGCATATCCATAGATATTTTCTTTGCCACCGTACCTTTTAATAGACTTTCTCTCGGATTGAAATCTGCGATCTCAGCGAGTTGTCGTATTGTCCAGTCAGATTTCATACCCAATCGCCCCCAGCTTCTTTCTGATCTCATCCTCGAGTTCATGGGATTTTTCAAACATATCTGAAAGCTCAGATGTAAGGCGTGTCATCTTCTCGTCAAATGGTTCACCATCATCTTCTTGTTCTTCGATACCAACATATCTTCCTGGTGTCAGGATATAGTCCTGTTTAGCAATATCCTGTAAGGTCGCAACCGCGCAGAATCCTTTTTCATCTTCAAGTGTTCCATTTTGAAATGCCTCAAAAGTATTGGCAAGCTTCTGAATATCTTCTTCTGTAAAATCTCGATGCTTCCGGTCAACCATATGTCCCATTTTTCTGGCATCTATGAAAACTGCTTTTCCTTTCTGCTTCTTGCCTTTGGTAATAAACCAAAGCGTAGCAGGAATTGTTACACTGTAGAAAAGCTGTGTCGGCATAGCGATGATTCCCTCGATCAAATCATCTTCTATGATTTTTTTACGGATTTCTCCTTCACCGCCACTTTGAGACGAAAGTGCTCCATTCGCAAGGACGAGTCCGATTTTTCCACCTGGCGCAAGATGATGAATCATATGTTGAATCCATGCAAAGTTGGCATTACTTGCAGGCGGAATACCATATTTCCACCGAACATCTTCCATAAGTTTATCTTGCCCCCACGGGCTGTAGTTAAATGGGGGATTAGCCAGAATAAAATCCGCCTTTAATGTTGGATGCAAATCGTTCGTAAATGTGTCCGCATGATACGGCCCAAGATCCGCGTCAAGGCCTCGAATCGTTAGATTCATAATTGCCATTTTCCAGGTGTCCGGATTTGCTTCCTGACCATATATAGAAATGGCTCCTCTATTACTGGAATGAGCCTGAATAAACTTTGCGCTTTGAACGAACATCCCACCGCTGCCGCAGCAACAATCATATACGCGACAGTTTGAATAGGGCTTCAAAATCGAGACCAGCGTATTTACAATACTTGACGGCGTATAGAATTCTCCGCCACCTTTGCCTTCTTTTTCCGCAAATTGTGCAATGCAGTATTCGTAGGTTCTTCCAAGGACATCTCTGTTGCCTTCAGTTTCCCCCATATCCATATTGGTAAATAGATCGACAACATCTCCAAGAACGCGTTTATCCAAATCAGGGCTGGCATAATTTTTTGGTAAGACATTTTTTAATTTTTTGTTGTCTGCTTCAATGGCACGCATTGCATTATCAATTGTTGTACCAATTTCCGGTTTGTGTGCTGCAGCAGCTATTTTATCCCATCGAGCCTCCACCGGGACAAAGAACACGTTGTCTTCAAGATAGGCATCCGGATCGTCCTCAAAACCATCACCCTCTGAAAGCAACTGCTGATATTTTTTGTCAAATGCTGTAGAAATGTATCTTAGGAAAATCAATCCGATGATCACATTTCTGTATTCTGATGCCGGTATATGTCCCCACAGAACACATGCAGCATCCCAGATTTGCTTTTCGAAGCCAATATTGGCGGTATTTTTTTCAGCCATTTTCTTTATCCTCCTGTTTCTCATTCTGGCTCTCTGGCGCGTTATCATCGTCTGCTTTTATGACTTCTACAATATCTGATATATCGCAGTCAAAATACTCACAGATTTTCAAGAGTACATCTGTCGTAATATTTGCGCCTTTTCCGAGCTTTGCAAGGGAAGCTGAACTGATACCAGCCTTTCTTGCAAATTCGGTTTTCTTGAGATCTCTTTCAACGAGTTTCACCCATAATTTTTTATATGATAATTTCATTGCCGTGTCTCCTTAGGAAGATCCTTCCTCCAACTTGGCATAAAGCCGTATGTATGGCCATCTCTTTCGTCTTTGTAATATGTTGTTACTTTTACTCCCTGCGCCTCAAAATCCAGATCTGGAATCATATTAAGGTTGTCTACGATGATGACCTGTCCATCTCCCTTATGATCAATGAAGTACTGGTAGAGTCCTTTCTTTATCGTTTCTCCCTCGAGGGTATCCTCACTCTCATCCAGTCCCAGGAGAGGTGTGTCAATCATCAGAATTCCCGTTTTGAGAAAGACATCATCACTATTGAAATATTGATACAGCATCAGCGCCACGACTGAATTCAGGAAAGACCGGTATCCTTTGCCCTGCGCCTCAGATTTCGGCACTCCGTCCATCAGAATGTCAAAAATGGAGAAATCCCAGCTTGCATATCCGGAACGATAATTGCAGTCCTTAAGAATCTTATTAAGAAGACTGTTGAAGCCGGTTCCTACATATTCTTCAAATTCGTTCTTTGCATGGTACAAAGGAGGATTTTTCTTTTTCTGGAGCTCCGATACCTTCTTCTTGCCGAGAATTTCAAGCTGGTCATTTACAAAGTCGATGCCGCTCTGCAGCCTGGTATAATCCTCGATTTTATCAAGGTTGGCGTGGTAGCTCTGTATCTCCTGTCTCTTCTTTTCAAGTGCTGCATCTATCTCGTCACGCCTTGCTTGTAACTCATCAATCCTTACTTTTGCTGCTTTCATTTCTTCGCGGACATCATCTTCCGTAGCTGCAATGACTGTAACCTCAGATGCAATACGGGTAATTTCCGCCTGAATTGCTTCCATGTAACTGTCATCATGCTCGCCAAGCTCACCACCGCAAAACGGGCATACATTATTCGAAGGCAAAGCCTGCACAGCTTTTTCGCCTTTGGCTATAAAGTCCATTCGCTGTAGGTCTGCTTTGTACTGACTGATCAGGTATTCATACCGGTCAAGAAGTACCTGACAGTTGGCATCCTCCTTCTGGTAGGTAGCCATCTGCTTTACAATAGCCGCATTCTCTTCGAGCAGTTCATTCGTATCCTGCTGGCATTCCTTGATGCAGTCGTTTAATTCTTGCATTCGTTGCTTTACATCGACGCCCTCCAAAGCCTCCAGTTGTTTTATATAATCGGCCTTCATCCCGTTCAGGGAAATAACCTGTTCTTCAATATAGTCGACGATTCCTTTTTTCTTTGCTGTAGCGACCTCCGGCTTCAGAATCTCCGGAATACCCTTTTTATAATCTCCGGTCAAAAGGTAATACAGAGATGCTATCAGTGGTGTCTCGTACTGTGGATCTTTAATAACGATGGATTCGGATTTATCCACCTCGTCTTCATCGACAAAAAACGTGTTGGCAATATTCGTCCATGATATTCTTTCACGCGCATATCTTGCACTTGAAGGAACTTCAATTGTCTCATCAAGGCCAATGATGTGAATCCATAGGTCATTCAGATAGCGGGGCTTCTTTGTGGAATAATTCGTTTCGTAATCGCCATCTTCGACTTCCGGATTATCTGAAGTGACATGTGCACTCGTTTCATCCAGCTTTCGGGAAATCATAATTGTCCCGTACCGTTCGGTCTCAAAAACTCCTTCTATATCCGTATACCCGGTAAGCGGTGAAAACGGTCTCTTGTCAGAGCTAAACAGATAATAGATGCATTTCAGTATCCACGTTTTACCTGTGTTTGACCTGCCCTGAATAATGTTCAGGCCATCGTCGAATTCTACAACTCCGTCAATCTTTCCGGCTCCGGATACACGAAGTTTTACAATTCTAAATTTCTGCATCCCCAGCCCTCCTTGATTTTGAAGCTTTATCACTTATGAACTTCAGGATATCCTGATCCGTACACGTAGAAAACCGTCTGTTCACGATCTTTGCTCCGACCGTATAAGCTTTTGAATACGGTGACTGAACATCATTCACAACCATTTTTCCGCGATCATTAATGCTGTACAGGAATCCGTTTCTGTCCTGAATCACATTTACAAAGTTATTTTTGACCGAAAGCTTTATAGCTTCGGTTATTTTTTCACGCTTTCCTGCAAATTCAGCAAATCCAAATTCATTATCTCCGTGAAGGTTCTTGTCCAGAACCTTGCAGTTCTTTCCATAAATACAGATGAAATCAAGTGCCGCAATTCTGTCCTTATTCATCGGAACGCTAAGAGTATTCAGCAACACCAATACTCTTAGCATGTTTTCAAAGGTCGTATTGAAAATCTCACTCCTCATAAGGATCTACCCACGATGTAATCGTCTTGTCGTTGACCAGGATATGGACAATTCCAAGCCTTTCTAAATTTCCGATCAAGTTCTTGATCAGGGACAACTTCGACTTTGTTAGCTGAACATCGGATATCTTTTTCAGTACCTCAAGAAGCCTTCTGTATCCGTTATCGAAGTCATCATAATAGGTGGTCTCGACTCCGTTATACGCATCTTCCTTCAGAATATCGAACTGGTTCTTTCCATCCTCATATACTTCGCTGATTGACCGCTGGATGCTTTCGGCGCTGAGATAAGCCTTGCGCTGTTCATAAAAGTTCTTCTGATATTTCTTAGGGAGCTTCGGAATGTCATCGACTGTTACATTGTCTCTGGAAAGCACTTCCGCGTATGCGTTGCAGAGAGCGGATATATACCCGGATTCAAAATCATAAATCTGGGCATCGCTCAATTTTACTGGCAGTTCAATAACATCTCCGTCTATAAAAAGTTTCCCGTTTTCGCAATAGATGCGATCCGCAGCAAGGTTCTTGATGCTTGGCTTCGGATCGTGAATTGTCAGCTCTATATCTACATCATGAATGCCTTTTGCAAGGCCGTGAAATATCTGGTCAAGAATATCCTGTACCGCCGATCCAAGTTCATCTCGCTCTACATCCAGTCCTCGCACAGCAAGGAAGTTTTGCAGGTGATCTTTATTGGCGTCGTACAGGTTATCAATTTCGTCTGCAAAAACCTGTCCATCATATCTGCTGCAAATAAGGCCAGCTCTTGCTTTGGAAATGAACTTGGATTTGCCCTCAAGTATCTGATCGGCCATGTTCAACGACATATGAGGAGCCATCGGATTGTATTCGTCATTCTCTGCAAGTTTCTCTTCTTCCTCAGTCATTGGATCGCGCAAAGTTTCCCCGACAAGCCAGATGATAAATTCACCGCCGCGCTCTGTTGGGCTCATATATGTCTTAAGTTCACCGGCAATCTCATGGAAATACACGATCGCATAACCTCCTTTGACCTTTCAGGTCAAACCACGGTCATCAGCGGTAAAACCTGCACCAGTCGGATTTTCTATAATATGAATCAGTAAATCTGCTTACAAAACTCTTTTTTGATTATATCACTGTTTTAAGCGATTTACAATAAATTATTAGCGTTCGGGCGTAAATTTTTTATGAACGCAAATATTTAATTGATGCCATGAGCATGGCGTTAAAAGGCTCACCGTTATGGACGTTCACCCGGCATGCAGAGTGGCTCGAACAGAAATAGCGGTCACAACTGAATAAACCAACCTACGAGCGTGGTTGGCCATCGAAACGGATTAATTTCCCGTTCCGACAGGTCAACTGCGCTCTTTTCAGTGAAACCTCCGGTTCGGGAAGCAACTCGAAACTGGGAGGTTTCAATATGAAAAACAATGAAAACGATAGTAAACAGAAGACCTACTTCATCTTCATCCGCAGCACCGACGAAAAGGTGCCTGTCTCAAAAGAACAGCACGACGCTTTCTATAAGGAAGCCGACCGCATCCGTCACAAGGAACAAGATCACGGCAGGTGCATGTGTCCATACCGCTATGCATGGAAATGCGATGGTGACTGCATCGGTTGCGAATACCATGCAGCAGGGGACACCCTTTCTCTTGACGTTACAAATCCGGACGGTAACGGCAATATGTACGACTATCTGCCGGACAGCAACACCCCAATCGAAGAACTCATTTCTGACCGCATATTATTGGAGCAGCTTTTTGCACGCCTGCGCGAACTTGATTCGGAAGCGGATACCATTATTCAGCTCTGGATGGATCATCCGGAAGGTATCTCTGACCGTGCTATTGCAAGAGAACTCGGTCGCCCGCAAAAAACCTTCGCGGATCAAATGAAAAAGTACCGTACTGATTTACGAAGAATCAGAGACGGCAAGTAATCCAAACCGCAGCAATTCAGGCCACTGTCCCTCATCAGGATGGTGGTCGGAATTTTTTTTATTTTTTCTCCGCTCAAATTGCCTGCTCATCTCCAGTGGAACTTGAAGGACAGAGAAAAGACCTTCAGAAAGTGAGGTAAACACGATGCAAACAAG
>Ga0268263_1001436_pt1 | contig 20928 bp, 18 predicted proteins | sample Biomet5_FD_190358 | JGI IMG/M metagenome (GOLD analysis project Ga0268263, IMG submission 190358) | Microbial communities from bioreactor (seeded with sewage sludge) at LBNL, California, USA - Biofuel metagenome 5 (SPAdes) (version 4) | ecosystem: Engineered > Bioreactor > Anaerobic >... | reverse complement strand
ATCACGAAGATAAGCGCTATATGCCTCTATGGTACGGGAAAATAAGGGATGAGTTTCCATTACTTTTTGCCGCCAAAGGTAAAAAGAGAATGAAAAGAGAAAAAGATGCGAATGCGGAGACGCTTACTTTTCTTATTCCAAAAATTAGCAACTCACATAACAAATCCCCTATGATATGCCCTTTTTATCGCAAAATTAAAGTAGATGTACAAGAAACGAAGTGTCAATCTCTACATGAACCATCACCACATCCTGATCAACAACTTTGCCCATGTGTACTTTACCTTGCATTCAGCCTGCTACATATATTCCGGTCAAATGTCTTTCAATAACCATTCAGTAAACATTAGACGAAATTCCCGGAATTTCCCGTATACTTTTATCCTGATTCTCCTGAAAAAACTTTAGGATGCTTAATACAAAACCTCGGTTTACAATTGCGGGCTCTTCGGGGGACAGCTGTGGGCTGAAGAAATATCACAATAAAAATGAAAAAAAGACAAAGCTTTTCTCATATCCCCCCCGTATTATCTACTTCTTTTTCCTTTATAAGGAACGCCCTGCATCTTAAGCACACAAGTACAGACAGAGTATAGAACATTGATAATATCTTAAAATGAAAAATTTAACTCCTCCATACCTTCACCAGTGAGCCCGAATGAATTTAGTAGAAAGAGTTAAATCTATAAATATCTTTAGAGTAGTAGAAACTGAGTGATCAGTAATTCAACAACATCACAAAAATCAATTCTTTAAAATAGCTATGAGTTCCTCCGTACTCACAAGCTGTTGCTCGCCTGTCTCCATATTCTTTAGCGTCACTTTACCGGCATTCACTTCATTCTCACCGACTAATGCAACAAATGGAATGCTCTTAGCATTAGCATAACTCATTTGCTTCTTCATTTTAGCAGCATCAGGATATAGTTCTGCCCGGATACCTGAAAAACGAACCTCTGCAAGCACATTCATCGAGAAAGTGGCTTCTCTTTCTCCAAAATTGATAAACAACAATTGAGTACCATTCACGGCTTCCTTAGGATATAAGTCAAGCTGGTTTAAAACATCAAAAATACGATCGGCTCCGAATGAGATCCCTACACCGGAAACCCCTGACATACCAAATACACCGGTCAAATTGTCATAACGGCCACCACCGGTAATACTGCCCATCTCTGCATCCAATGCTTTCACTTCAAAAATAGCACCGGTATAATAATTTAAGCCACGTGCAAGTGTCAAATCAAGTTCCAATTCGTTCTTCAGTCCGATATTAGCAAGCGACTTCAAAATGAATTCACTTTCCTCTACCCCTTTAAGGCCAGTCGCACTTTCTGAAAGAACATTCTTCAACGTAGCTATTTTATCTTCATTCGTTCCACTCAATAAAATAATCGGTTTCAACTTAGCAATAGCCTCATCACTAATCCCCTTTTCTTTCAATTCCGCGTTAACGTTATCCAACCCTATCTTGTCCAGCTTATCAATAGCGACTGTTATGTCCACAATTTTATCAGATTCACCTATAACTTCTGCTAAGCCCGTCAGTATCTTACGATTATTAATTTTTATGCAGACACGAATACCAAAACGAGTGAATACTGTATCTACAATTTGCATTAATTCCACTTCATTGAATAGAGAATCACTACCTACGACATCAGCATCACATTGGTAGAATTCACGATAACGCCCTTTCTGCGGACGATCGGCACGCCACACTGGCTGGATTTGATAACGTTTAAAAGGAAAAGTGATCTCGTCACGGTGCATCACCACGTAACGCGCAAACGGTACGGTAAGGTCATAACGCAATCCTTTTTCACAAAACTTAGAAGCCAGCTTTGCAGCATCTCTGCTCAGCAACTCCTCGTCCGTCAACTTAGAAAAATAATCACCGGAATTTTGTATCTTGAATAGAAGTTTATCCCCCTCTTCGCCATATTTCCCCATAAGTGTGGAAAGCATCTCCATTGCAGGAGTCTCAATCTGTTGAAAACCATAAAGGTGATAAACTTCACGAATTGTATTAAATATGTAGTTACGTTTCGCCATTTCCACCGGCGAAAAGTCACGCGTCCCTTTAGGAATACTTGGGTTTGCTGCCATAATCAATCAAATGTATTTAAAAATCGGAGGACAAAGTTACTGGTTTTTGTCGAGAGTATAAAAAAAGCTCTAAAGTATTTCCCTGCCGACTCATAATACGAATATAATAGAGGCAGATACCCCAAACAGGTTATTCCTTCACATCCAGATTTCCTTCAAAGCTAATAGATTGCCTATTTTGCATATTTACAACAATTGTAGAAGACGCACTGGTATATATGTCAAGGTAAAAATCAAACCGATCTTCGGGATTACGTGCTGTAAATGTAATCTTCGCCGTTCCCTTCTTATTCCACTCTACCTGATACCCGGTAATAGGTGCTTTGAAGTTCAATCCGTTGCCTCCCCCATAAGGAATGGAATAAGCACGTCCATAATAAGGTAGATAAGATATTACGGAATCATTCCTGATCTCCAGAGAATATGGAGAAGTCAGTGATACAGCCCTGCCTCTTAGCGGCAAAGCCCTATCCACATCAATCTTATACTTCTGAGACATAACAAGTTCCTTTATCGCTTGCGTTTTCTGCTCTTTCTTCTCTTGTTTAGTCTGTGCTGAAAGAGCTGTCACGTTTGCTACTCCAATAAGTAGTAACAAAGCTAAAAATCGAACAGTTTTCATGCTTATCGTATTTAAAATGAAACTCAATCCCGACTACGCCCCATAAAAATCATAATATAGTAGACCAGTGTAGCTAAAGATCCTAATGCGGCAACAACATACGTATATGCAGCAGAACGAAGAGCATCCTCGGCTTTTGCATGATTATAGGAGTTGGTAATGCCTGAACTACTTAACCAAACTAGTGCACGCTGGCTGGCATTAATTTCTACTGGAAGCGTAATAAAACTAAATAGAGTAGTCATGGCAAATAATATGATACCTGCTAACAATAACTGAGGGAATGAATTCAACATCAGAATGCCCCCCAATAAAATCCACGTCATAATGCTTGAAGCAAACGAAACAACAGGAACCAACTTACTACGCATAGTCAGTGGAGCATAAGCACGTGCATGCTGCACGGCATGACCACATTCATGGGCTGCAACAGCAGCTGCCATAATGCTACTGCTCTCATATACCCCTTCACTCAAATTAACCGTTTTAGTAGCAGGGTTATAATGATCGGTCAACCGTCCCGGAGTATGAGTCACCGTAACATCGTAAATGCCATTATCATTCAACATTTTAACGGCAACATCCCTTCCTGTCATTCCATTACTCATTGGAATCTTGGAGTATTTTTTAAACTTGCTTTGCAAATTCATTTGTACCAACCAACTCACGATGGCAACTCCTATAAAAATAATCCATTGTATTCCTATCATACTATTCATTCCTGTTTCCATAATTTTCCTTATTTATAATAAAAAAGCTCTTTACTAAAATCAGCAACAATTTGTTTGCCAAAAATAAAGGGAAACTATGAGCATTGCTATAGTTTCCCTTATCTTTTATGAAGAATTAAGTTCCTAATTCTCTTCCATATAGCGTTCTATAGTTTGCTCACGGTCGGGACCTACAGAAACTATCTTAATAGGAACTCCGAGTTGTTCCTCAAGGAATGACAAATATGCATTGAATTCTTCAGGAAATTCATCCTCACTCTGCATTTTCGTCATATCGACCTGCCAACCTGGTAATTCAACGTATACAGGTTCAACACCTTCAGTTATATCATAAGGGAAATAATCAAGTTCTTCTTCCCCGCTCTTGTAAGCCACGCAAGCCTTAATTGTTTCGAATGAATCTAATACATCACTCTTCATCATAATAAGGTTAGTAACCCCATTAATCATAATAGAGTACTTCAGTGCAACAAGATCTATCCACCCACAACGGCGTTTACGTCCGGTAACCGATCCAAACTCATGACCGAGTGTACAAATCTGATCACCGACTTTATCAAAAAGTTCTGTTGGGAACGGACCTGCTCCAACACGCGTACAATAGGCCTTAAAAATGCCATATACATCACCTATTTTGTTAGGAGCAACACCCAAACCTACACAGGCTCCAGCACAGACTGTATTAGAGGAAGTAACGAACGGGTAAGAGCCAAAATCAACATCCAGCATCGTCCCTTGTGCTCCCTCACAGAGTATAGATTTACCAGAGGCTAGCAAACCATTAATTTCATGCTCACTATCCACCAAATGGAATTGCTTCAAATATTCTATACCCTCAAACCATGCTTTTTCAATTTCAGCCAAGTTATAATCATAGTTCAAACTTTTCAATATTTGCTCATGACGTTCCTTTGCTTTAGCATATTTTTCTTCAAAATTATGTAAGATATCTCCCACGCGTACTCCGTTTCTGCTCACTTTATCAGTATAGGTAGGTCCAATGCCCTTACCGGTAGTACCCACTTTTGCATCTCCTTTAGCCGCTTCATAAGCAGCATCCAGCAATCTATGGGTAGGAAGTATAAGATGAGCTTTTTTAGAAATAAACAGACGCTCCTTCAAATTGTGCCCCGAAGCCTCCAAGGCTTCTGCCTCAGCTTTAAAAAGAGCCGGATCCAGCACAACTCCATTGCCGATAATATTCACTTTATCACCTTGAAAAATTCCCGAAGGAATGGAACGAAGCACATACTTTTGACCTTCAAATTCGAGCGTATGTCCAGCATTTGGTCCTCCTTGAAAACGCGCCACAACATCATATCTCGGTGTCAACACATCAACAACTTTGCCTTTGCCTTCGTCACCCCACTGTAATCCTAATAGAACATCTACTTTCATTTTTCTTTCTTATGATTATTATTCTTTTTTTTTCGCTTATTTGCCCTGGCACACTTACTGCATAATCCATAAATATACAGCGAATAATGTGACAAGCAGAAATGAGTCAGCTTAGTACTTTCAATAGCACGCTGCAATTCTTCATTTTGAAATTCAGTCACTTTACCACATTGAGTACAAATTTGGTGATGATGCGTATTACGATCATACGATCTTTCATATTGAGAAGAATTGCCAAACTGATGTTTGATAATTAAATGGGCATTAATCAATAAAATGATAGTATTATATAAGGTAGCCCTGCTAACCCGGAAGTTTTCCTGATCTGCCATTAATGTATAAAGGGTATCTATATCGAAATGACCGTCAATAGAATAAATAGTATCAAGTATAGCATAACGTTCGGGAGTCTTACGATGCCCGTTCGCACTTAAATATTCCGTGAATATCTGCCGTACCGTATCTTTCACATTCTGACTTTCCATTTTAATGGCTAAGTTTTTATACCGCCAACAAAGTTAATTCTTTTTAGTGGAAAGCAAGTGCGAAAGCGATAATTTTTTAAATGAAGAAACGCAGACTACTTTCTACCAGATAGCCTGCGTTTTCTGTATAAACAGAGATGAAGACTTCAACTTTCTACTCCCTCTTTTACCATATTAAATAAAAGTTTTTCAGTTTCCAGTGCTGAATCCTTCAGATTATCCACCTTCCGGCAAACCTTAAATGCATTAGCCTCATTATATTGAACGAAACGCCTGATAGCAGTTGTTGCAGCAGTTCTTACATGAAACGGACCGGACAGAAATGCACTTATCGCTTGATCAAGAAACTCTTCAGAAGCTCTTTCATCCATCTCTCCTTTCTTAAGCAATAATCTGGAAATGGTAAGGAATCCACATGCCTGTATATATTCCCGCTCATCTGCAATCCACTGGAATGATTTCGATGGAGCATAAGGTAAGTGCTGGAATAAGTTCATACAAGTTAATTCTGCAATTTCAATATTCCGTATATTTTCCACCCAAATATCTGCTATTTCCGGAATAAAGCTATCCACCGGTTGCAATAACCCTGCAAGTATCTTACATTCACGAATTTCTTCCTTCCATAAAGCCTGCGCTAAAGCATGACTTTTCTCATACCCTGCAGCAATCTCTTTAATGCGGGGTAAATCCACACCAAAATTCAATTTATAGACCAGCCCCTTCTCGCGCATACTTTGAGAAACAACCCCATTCATGGATAGTCGTAACTGGGTTTTTATATCTCTTAATTGTTCATGTATATCCATTCTTCATTTTTTTATATTAAACTATGCACGGGTCAAAACCAACATCAGTTTCTTGAAGGTAATGTAGAATAATCTCTACTATAACGCAACATTTGCTCGGCGTATCCTTCATCATAAGTTACTTCCACGTCGATAATCTGTCCATCAGCATTAAATAGGGGAACATATTTCGGATTAATAAAGCCTTTATAAGGAGCTAGGTTTAACTTTTTATAACGTTCCAATATTTCAGCATGCAAAACAGGATCAACTTTAACAGCATAGTTTTCAACTAAATGACAAGCAGACTGATAATCACCAGTAGATTTAATACGTTGTATCTCCGCCAGTAACTTACCAAATAAAATCCGTAGCTTTTCGTAATCGTTTACTTTCACATACGTTCTCCCATTTTTCTTGACCATCTCTACTACGTTCGCCGATTTACCTTCCTGATATACCCAACGGGCTATAAGCTGCCGATTTCTCATGTGAGCCTCTTCAATATCATTACCAGGTACAATACGAACCAACTGAGTCATCAATCCATTCATCAAATACTTATAGTATTGGGCCTTATATGCATCTTTACTTGAAAGCAATCCCAGTTCTACTAACTTCTGATCAGCAACATAGTATAAACCAAATAAATCGGCACGTGCCTCTTCTATCGTAGAACCATAAGCCTTTAAAGCATCGGGATCTACCCCCGGAAGCAATTTACCCGAACCATGCCCTAAACATTCATGAAGGTCAGTATGCAATTCATCCGTAAGGTCGGCATACTTATCTATTAATTGTAGCTCAGCATCGCCATACACAAATTCTTCATTGAAACCATTTCCATGAGCTGCCTCATTGTATGCATCCGTTATATTTCCAATAGTCACAGATTTAGACCCATAAGAGCTACGTATCCAATTCGAATTTGGAAGATTAATACCTATGGCTGTTGAAGGATACAAATCACCAGCTAAAATAGCAGCAGTAATGACTTTAGCCGATACGCCCTTTACTTCTTCTTTCTTAAATTTTTTATCTACAGGGGAATGGTCTTCAAACCACTGAGCATTATTACTTATCAATTCAGTACGGCGGGTAGCTTTTAAATCTTTAAAATTAACCAGTGACTCCCAACTACCTTTCATTCCAAGAGGGTCTCCATAACTTTCTGTAAATCCGTTAACAAAATCCACCTGTGAATCTACATCTTTCACCCATAAAATAGCATATTCGTCAAATATCTTCAAATCCCCGGTATCATAGAATGAAACAAGTTTTTTTATTACATCTTTTTGTTTCTTATTTTCAGCAACAGTTTCCGCTTTTTTCAGCCAATACACTATTTTCTTAAGTGCTGTACCATATAATCCATCTATTTTCCACACCTCTTCTTTTATTGTTCCATTATCCTTCACCAGGCGACTATTCAATCCACATGAAACAGGTGTCTCATCGCCAGGGTCTTTCATCCGGACATAAAAGTCCTCAGCTTCTTTTTGGCTTACACCTTCGTAATAATTACAGGCAGAAGTTAATATCAAATCTTCTCCTGCAGCCTGATTTACGCGCTTAGGCATTACTTTCGGATCAAAAATCATTGGATAAATCTCATTATACAGATCTTCCGGAGTTTGCCCTGTAGCCAGTGGTAAACTTTGACTATCCACGTTCAACAGAGCTTGCTTAAAGAATTCAGGGGTAAAATCAGGAACAAATTTTTCACTTCCATAATGATGATGAATGCCATTAGAAAACCACACACGCTTAAGATATATTTCCATAGCTTTAAAATCAGGAGCATTTTTATCACCTTTATACTCGGTATAAACAGCTTCCAATGTGCGGCGTATTACTAAATTAAACTTTCCATTCTGATCAAATAAGATATCACGTCCCTCCAGAGCCGCTTCTGTAAGATAATACACTAATTTCTTTTGCTGGAGTGACAAGTTTTCAAAACCGGGCACCCGGTAACGCAGAATTTGCAAATCGGCGAATTGTTCCACTGTATAATTAAAATTATCTGCTTTTGCAGCCGTTGCTTTCAAACTACCGCATACTACAAGCAGTGCGAAAGTGGCACATGTAAGAATATGTCCTTTCATATATAAAAAGTATTAATATAATAAAGAATAAAAAAAGGAAATACTCCGGATATGCGTCTGGAATACTCCCTTTCTTATACAAGTTTTTGCTAGATTATCTCTTATCTTCGTGTCTCTTACGATATCCGTTAGGGGTTTCACCTACATTCTTGTAGAAGGCAGCGTAAAAAGATTGACGATTAGCAAAGCCTACCATCGTACTAATTTCTTCCACATTCAAGTCTGCATAACGCTTGTCAGTCAACAAATGTTTTGCATCTTTCACCCGATATTCGTTTAATAAGCAGGAATAATTCATACCAAAACGTGAATTAACCACTGCTGATAAATAACGGGTATTGGTCTTCAGCTCTTTAGCCAAATCTTTAGCAGAGTAATCGGGATCTTTATACCGCTTTTGTACAACAACAATATTCAATATTCTATCGTACAACTCATCTGCCAACTCCGGACGAATTAACGAACGGTAAGCTGCAGTTTTTTCCTTTTTCTCTCGCAAATTGTAAGGGCGCTTCTTTGGAGCTTCTTCTCCTTTTTTGTTTTCTAAATCACTCATTGAATTAACTGGTTAGGGTTGATTAATAAATTAAAGTCACAAGATTTAAATCTTAGACATTACAAATGTCTGACATTTTTTTTAATTATGCAACTCTCCTCTTATATATTTTTCATATTAAAACAATGAAAAAGGTTGAATACCCCGATTTAGAGCATTTTAATAAGAAAGTTTAACTTTTAATGAACTTTTTATGTACTAGAGAGAAGTAATTTTCCGTTTGCATTATATAGGATATTTAATGTAACTTTGTGGAGAAAAACATCTTCCATAAAAATGATTGAAACACTAAAGAAATATTTCGGATATGATAGTTTCCGCCCTTTACAAAAAGAAATTATCCAGGTTATATTAGACGGCAAAGATGCCTTGGTATTAATGCCTACCGGAGGTGGAAAATCCATATGTTATCAACTTCCTGCACTGTTAAGTGAAGGAACAGCTATCATTGTTTCGCCCTTAATATCACTAATGAAAGATCAGGTGGAATCATTATGCGCCAATGGCATCACAGCATGTGCATTAAATAGTAGTAATGACGAAACAGAAAATATGATTTTACGCCGTGCATGTGTAGAAGGGAAAATGAAGCTAGTTTATATATCCCCCGAAAAACTTATAACAGAAAAGGACTATTTATTGAAAGAAATGCATATCTCTTTATTTGCTATTGACGAGGCGCATTGCATTTCGCAATGGGGACATGATTTTCGTCCAGAATATGCTAAAATGGGATTCTTGCACGAAATATTTCCTAATATTCCTATCATGGCACTAACAGCCACTGCCGATAAAATCACTAGAGAAGATATTGTGCACCAACTTCACCTTAAAGAACCGAAAATATTTATTTCGTCCTTTGATCGCCCTAATCTTAGCCTTACTGTAAAACGGGGATATCAACAAAAAGAAAAAAATAAGACAATCCTTGATTTTATAAGCAAGCATTCGGGAGAGAGCGGTATCATTTATTGTATGAGTCGAAATAAGACGGAATCAGTAGCTCAAATGTTACAAAAACATGGCATTTCTACTGCTGTCTACCATGCAGGGTTATCTCCGGCGCAAAGAGACGGTGCACAAAATGATTTTATTAATGATCATGTCCAAGTAGTCTGTGCCACTATAGCTTTTGGAATGGGAATTGACAAAAGTAATGTACGCTGGATCATTCATTACAATCTACCTAAAAGCATTGAAAGTTTCTATCAAGAAATCGGTAGAGCCGGACGAGACGGGCTTCCTAGTGATACACTCTTATTTTATTCTTTAGCTGACATTATTTTATTGACACAGTTTGCTATGGAAAGTGGACAGCAAGGAATTAACGTAGAGAAATTACACCGAATGCAACAATATGCCGAAGCGGATATTTGCCGACGTCGCATTTTATTAAGCTACTTCGGGGAAACAACTGCAAAAGATTGTGGAAATTGCGATGTCTGTAAAAATCCACCCCAACGTTTTGACGGAACAATTATCGTTCAAAAGGCCTTGAGTGCTATCGCGCGTACAGAGCAACGGGTAAACATTCATATACTGATTGACATTCTGCGCGGGACCATGAGCCAGGAAGTTATGAAAAAAGGTTATCACAATTTAAAAACTTTTGGTGCAGGACGTGACATACCAGGGCACGATTGGCATGATTATTTATTACAAATGCTACAATTAGGATATTTTGAAATAGCATATAATGAAAACAATTATCTCAAAATAACATCCAGTGGAAAAGATGTTCTTTTTGGCCGGGTCACAGTACAACTCGCAGTCATTCGACGTGAAGAAATAACTATTAAAAAAAAATCAAAAAAACGCCCGCAACCATTTACCGCAAAAGCAATATCGGGAACTCCATCTGCAATAGAAGAAGATACTTCGCTATTTGAAGCACTACGCCAATTACGTAAACAACTTGCCGAACAAGAAATGATCCCCCCTTATATCGTTATGTCAGACAAAGTATTACACCAACTTAGCACATTCCACCCCACGACTCTTGAAGAATTTGGCAATATCAACGGAATTGGAGAATACAAAAAAAAGAAATATGGCGAAAAATTTGTGAATACGATTAAAAAGTTTATTTAGACAAAATATTATCGGCACTGTTCCAACAGTTCCCTTAAATCAGCCTGAGGTATTCCCAATGATATGGCTTTTTCAAAATCACGTTTTGCCAATTCTTTCTTCTTTTGGGATAAATAAATTTGCCCACGCATCAAGTATGCCTCAGTTTGTTGCGGATTCAAGTTTAAAGCTTCTTCTAAATCAACCATAGCCAGATCAACATGCTGCAAATCTTGTTCTACACCAGCACGGGCAGCATAAAGAGCAGCATCTTTAGGATATTCCATTAACATTTTATTCAATATATCCAAAGATTTCGACGGATTTCCATCTTTTTGTTCCATGGTGGCTAATCCCAACCGCCCTTCATAATTATTTGGATCCACAACCAGCAGACTATCATAGTCAGCTCGTGCAGACCTATAATCACGCTTTGACGCATAAATATAAGCCCGCATTAGTAAAGCTGCGCGATTATTTTTATCCAGATCAAGCACTAATGAATAATCTATACGGGAGAATTCGTTTTTCCCTAACTCCAAATAAAGCGCAGCGCGATTCAGTAAAATTGGTATGGCTCTCGGAGCAATGTTCAATGCATAAGTATAAGATTCCAAAGCTTTTTCATCCTTGTGCTGGCGTCGTTGAAGTGTACCCAAGTTAGAAAACAGCAAAGCGTTGTGCGGATTAGCTGGTTCTAACTTCAAAGCCTCACGAATAAAGGCTTCCGCTTGTACCAAACTATCACATTTAATACACTCAGCAGCACTATCAACTAACGCAATATATCTCTTCGACTCTTGTGCTTTTGGTATGTCGCTTAACTTTTCCTTTTTTGAACTTTGCATTATTTTTGAGGATTGAGCAAAAAGCGACAATCCCGAAAAAGAAAATATCAGAAAAAGAAGTTGCCAGATTTTTATATTCATGCGAAGTTGCCCTATATATTAATATATTACTTTAATCCAACGGATAAGTATCAAAAGCGTATAATTCAGTAGAAAGATAACGTTCGCCCGTATCGGGAAGTAAAGTTACAATTTTCTTCCCGGCAAATTCAGGACGTTGAGCCAACATACGAGCAGCATAAACAGCCGCCCCGGAAGAAATTCCGACCAACAGACCTTCGGTAGAGGCCAAGTCCCGCCCTCCGCGTATAGCTTCATCGTCAGGCACAGGGAAAACCTCATCCACTACTGAACTGTCATAGTTTCCCGGAATAAAATTCGCTCCAATACCCTGAATACGATGAGGGCCTGCCTTTCCTCCTTCTAAAATAGGTGATGAAGCTGGTTCCACTGCCACAACATAGACATTATGATTATAGCTTTTCAGTGCGCGGGCTACCCCACAAACAGTACCGCCCGTTCCCACTCCAGCAACAAAAACATCTATTTGTCCCTTCATATCTTTCCAGATTTCTTCACCGGTGAAGAACATATGTGTTCTAGCATTAATCGGACTTCCAAATTGATTCAAAATAATAGAATCAGGAATTTGAGATTCCAGCTCCTTAGCCTTAGCTATGGCACCAGCCATTCCCTCACTTCCATCTGTCAACACAATCTGAGCCCCAAGAGCTTTCAACAAGTTCCGCCGTTCCAGACTCATCGTTTCAGGCATAGTGAGAATTAGAGGATACCCCTTGATCGTAGCAACCATTGCCAATCCTATCCCCGTATTTCCACTGGTAGGCTCTATAATGGTAGCACCTGGAAGCAGACTGCCACGCTTCTCCGCATCCTCAATCATAAAAAGAGCAATACGATCTTTAACACTTCCACCCGGATTAAAAAATTCCAACTTAGCAATAATATTTTGCTCCAACCCGTATTTTTTACTATACCCACCTAATTCCATAAGAGGGGTATGCCCTATCAAATCTGTCAGTTTCTTTGCAATTTTCCTAGCCATAATAACTACTTTTAATATACACCAACCTATAAAAATGCCTTATTGCATCCCCATTTGTTGGTATTTCCATGCAAAGATAGATAAAAAACTATTTCATTGTTCAGATGTTACATTTCTATCACGTAAATTTGCATAATAAAAATTGTATTACTCTAAATAAAAATCACAGATATGCCACAAGAACATCACCATACCCATACGATTGATTCCAATGCATTGAACCGGGCTTTTATTGTTGGTATAATTCTAAACCTACTATTTGTTTTTGTCGAATTTAGTGCCGGGTTTTGGTATAATTCTCTTGCTCTGCTTTCCGATGCCGGACATAATTTGGGTGATGTAGTAAGCTTGGTATTGGCATTGTTGGCTTTTCGCTTGGCTAAGGTCAAAGCTAATGCGAAATACACCTACGGCTATAAAAAGAGCACGATACTTGTATCCTTATTCAACGCAATCATTCTTCTCCTTGCCGTAGGAGCCATTATCATTGAAAGCGTGCAAAAGCTAGCCCATCCTGAGGCTGTACAAGGAAGTGCTATTGCATGGGTAGCTGGCATAGGCGTCATAATCAATGCCGTAACGGCTTTTCTCTTCATGAAAGATAAAGAAAAAGATTTAAATGTAAAAGGAGCTTATTTACATATGGCAGCAGACGCACTGGTCTCCATCGGGGTATTAGTGGCAGGTATCATTATCAATAAAACCGGTTGGTATATTATAGATCCCATAATAGGGATAGTAGTAGCTATCATTATCCTCTTCTCAACAGGACATTTGTTACATGACAGCCTCCGTCTGACACTCGACGGAGTCCCTGCCAATATTGACAGTGAAAAAGTCAGCCAAGCCATTTCATCTATTTCCGGTGTATATAGTCTACACCATTTACATATATGGGCCATCAGTACTACTGAAAACGCACTGACAGCCCATATCGTATTAAAATCCCCGGCAGAGATGGAAGAAGTGAAACATCACATCCGACATCGACTTGAGGAATTTGGCATCGGACATGCCACGCTGGAATTCGAGACTCCAGGTGAGCATTGCGAAGCCAAATGTAATTGCGAAACCAATTGCATAAAAAGTTGAATTAACTGCGTTTGATATAGTCTACAATCCAGACACCAATTTCTTTTGTTCCATATTTCTTTCCCCCTTCAACTTGAATTTCAGGAGTACGGACATTTGCATCCAGTGAAGCATCTACCGCTTTACGAATCAAATCACCTTCCGCTTTCAGATCAAAATATTCAAATAGCATGGCAACGGATAGAATCTGAGCCAAAGGATTCGCTATATTCAAACCTTTAGCCTGTGGCCATGAGCCATGAATCGGTTCAAATACCGGAGTGCTCTCACCTGTTGAAGCAGATGGCAACAACCCCATGGAACCACTAATACAAGAGCCCTCATCTGTCAAGATATCCCCAAAAGTATTTTCGGTTACCATTACATCGAAAAATTTGGGTTCCTGAATCATCCGCATTGCAGCATTATCCACATACATATAATCTGTAGTTACTTCCGGGTACTGAGGAGCCATTTCCTGAGCGATTTTTCTCCATAAACGGCTGCTGGCAAGGACATTGGCCTTATCTACCACAGTCAAATGTTTATTTCGCTTCATCGCATACTCAAAACCAACTTTTAAGATTCGTTCAATTTCAGGACGGGTGTACATATTCGTATCATATGCCTTATCATTATCTTGATACTTCTCACCAAAATACATTCCTCCAGTCAATTCACGAATACATAAGAAATCCGCACCATCCACCAATTCAGGACGCAATGGCGATTTATGAAGCAAACATTTAAAAGTCTGTACTGGGCGAACATTCGCAAACAATCCCAGTTTTTTACGCATAGCCAGCAATCCTTGTTCCGGACGTACTTTGGCGGTAGGATCATTATCAAACTTCGGGTCGCCTACTGCAGAAAAAAGTACGGCATCCGCATTCTTGCAAGCCTCATAAGTTGCTTCTGGGAAAGGGTCACCGACTTTATCTATTGCATCCGCACCACAAACAGCATATTCATAATTTACCTTATGCCCGAATTTATTACAAACAGCACTCATCACGTCCACCCCTACAGTGGATATCTCCGGCCCAATACCATCGCCGGCTAAAACTGCAATTTTAAAATCCATTTTATCGTTTTTATTACTATAAATTAAACATTTGTTTCATTGACCAAAGCACTTCTGTTATTTTCGTAACTCGATTCTATGATATTCAGCATCTTAACAGTAGCTTTAATCGCAGCCTCTGTTTGGTCAGCATCCAGACCACGGGTTCTAAAAACTTTATCGTCATAACTCCAGGTAATCACAGTCTGCACAAAGGCATCCGTGCGCCCACCGGGAGGAATAGACACTGCATAGTTAGTCAACATAGGGAATTTTCTACCAAGAGTCACTTTATAAACTTTACGTAGAGCACGTACAAAAGCATCATACTGACCATCTCCGCTAGAACTTTCTTCATACTCTTTACCATTGATTTCTATTTTCAATGTGGCCATTGGCTTAAGTCCATGAGCTAAATTCAAGATATAACTCTTCAGCTTTACCTTTTCACTCATGACACTATGTTTTAGCACATCGGAAACGATATATGGTAAATCTTCCTGAGTAACAAGTTCCTTTTTATCACCCAATTCAATAATACGCTCCGTAACCTTACGCATGGATGCTTCATCCAACTCTAGTCCTAAATCCTCCAGGTTTTTACGAATATTAGCCTTTCCACTATTTTTCCCCAAAGCATATTCTCGTTTGCGTCCAAAGCGTTCCGGCAACAAATCATTGCAATAAAGATTGCTCTTATTATCACCATCGGCATGGACTCCGGCAACCTGGGTAAAAACATTCTCACCCACGATAGGTTTATTGGCAGGGATAACAATACCTGAGTACGATTCCACTACTCGACTTACTTCATTTAAACGACTTTCATCTATATTAGTAATGGCGCTGAAATGATCCTTTAATATAGCCTGTACACTGGCAAGAGGTGCATTGCCGGCACGTTCTCCCAATCCATTTATTGTTGTATGCAGCCCCTTAGCGCCACTCAATACCGCAGCCAACACATTGCTTACCGCCAGATCATAATCATTATGGGCATGAAAGTCAAAATGAGTTCCCGGATAACGTTTCAACATTTTACGCATGTACTCAATCACCTGCAACGGATTTAGAATGCCCAATGTATCCGGCAACATAAAACGTTTAATGCAGGAATGTACTAAAGCATCCATCATTTGAAACACATATTCTGGAGAATCTTTCATTCCATTACTCCAGTCCTCCAAATACACATTCACTTCCAGTCCCATCTCGTTGGCATAATCCACCACCGCAAGGATATTTTCGATATGTTCTTCCGGTGTTTTTTTTAATTGGTACGTGCAATGTTTGAGTGAACCTTTACACAATAAGTTAATGACGTGGCAACCGGCCCCTCTTATCCAATCCACCGACGTATGTCCGTCTACAAATCCCAAAACCTCCACTTTGGGTAACAGATTGTGTCGTGCCGCCCAATCACAAATCATTTTAACGGCATCAAACTCTCCATCTGAAACACGTGCCGAAGCGACTTCCACCCTATCAACTTTTAAATCCTCCAAAAGCAACCGGGCCACCATCAACTTTTCATGCGGCACAAACGACACTCCGCTGGTCTGTTCACCATCGCGGAGCGTAGTATCCATGATCTCTATCTTCGGATGATTATGCTTCATGCTTCTTCTCCCAAGCCTCTATTTTACCCTTATTACTTACCAGAAAATCAATATCATCCAATCCATTCATCAAACAATGTTTCTTATAAGTATTAATTTCAAAATGCTCGCTTGTTCCGGTTGATTTATTTGTAATGGTCTGCTCCGGCAAATTCACTTCCACTTCGGTTTTAGGATTCTTAAAGACAGCATCAAAAAGCTCTGCAAGAAAAGGTTCACTTACAACAACAGGTAATACGAAATTATTCAATTCATTATTCTTATGAATATCAGCAAAAAAGCTGCTTACCACTACGCGGAACCCATAATCAGCAATAGCCCATGCTGCATGCTCCCGGCTGGAGCCAGAGCCAAAATTCTTACCGGCAACCAAAATCTGTCCACTGTATGTAGGATCATTCAATACAAAAGATTCTATTTTATTACCTTGTTTATCGTAACGCCAATCACGGAATAAATTTTCTCCAAACCCTTCTTTAGTAGTCGCCTTCAAAAAACGAGCCGGAATAATTTGGTCTGTATCTACATTCTCCAATGGAAGAGGTACACAAGTACTGGTGATTATGTTGAATTTTTGTTTCATTTTTCTATTTATATTTTAAAGATTTACATCTGAGATAAGACTGCCGGAAACTTTAATAAACTATACATTCAGTTCCTTCTTCCGATAGCCGGTTATTACAAATGTAAGAATTAAATTATATCTATTAAATCAATTCTCTCGGGTCAGTAATCACTCCTGTTATTGCAGCAGCTGCCGCTACCAACGGACTTGCCAACAACGTACGTGATCCCGGTCCCTGACGGCCTTCAAAGTTACGATTACTTGTAGAGACGGCATATTTACCTGCCGGTACTTTATCATCATTCATTGCCAGACAAGCAGAACATCCGGGTTGGCGAATGGCAAAGCCCGCATCTGTCAAAATCTGATCCAAGCCTTCCTTACGAATCTGCGCATCAACCATCCAAGAGCCCGGTACCAACCATGCCACTACATGATCCGCTTTTTTATGTCCTTTCACTATAGATGCAAACTTACGGAAATCTTCAATACGACCATTCGTACAAGCTCCGAGAAAAACATAATCAATCTTTTTACCTAAAAGACCTTCACCCGGTTCAAATCCCATGTAATCAAGTGATTTCTTGAAAGAAGCCTTGGCTGCCTCCCCCATTTTCTCTGTAGTAGGGATATATTGAGTGATCCCCATGCCCATACCCGGATTTGTACCATAAGTAATCATCGGTTCAATATCCGCAGCTTCGAAGTGCACTTCTTTATCAAATACGGCATCTTTGTCACTCTTCAACGTCTTCCAATACGCCAATGCTTTATCCCATTCCTCTCCTTTAGGAGCATATTCACGCCCCTTGATATATTCAAAAGTAGTCTCATCCGGAGCCACCATTCCTCCACGCGCACCCATTTCAATACTCAAATTACAAAGCGTCAGACGTCCTTCCATAGACAAATCACGTACAGCTTCTCCGGCATATTCTACAAAATAGCCTGTAGCACCGCTAGTTGTCATCTTAGACATCATATAAAGTGCCATGTCCTTAGCGGTTACCCCCTTGCTCAGTTTGCCGTCCACGCTTATGCGCATAGTCTTCGGGCGGGTTTGTAAAATACATTGTGAAGCCATAACCATTTCCACTTCACTGGTACCAATGCCGAAAGCCACAGCTCCCATAGCGCCATGAGTAGAAGTATGCGAATCGCCACAGACAATAGTCATACCCGGTAAAGTCAATCCCCGCTCCGGTCCAACGACATGAATAATTCCATTCTTTGAATCCATCATGCCAAAATGCTTTAAACCAAAATCCTTCGCGTTCTTAGCTAAGGTATCAACCTGCGTTTTCGAAATTGGATCTTCAATCGGTTTATCCTGATCGTGTGTCGGCGTATTATGGTCCGGCATACAATAAATCTTTTCCGGACGGAAACATTTAATACCGCGTTCACGCAACCCGGCAAAGGCTTGCGGACTGGTTACTTCATGGCAATAAAGCCGATCAATGTAAAGCTGTGTGGGACCATCTTCCACTTGCTGAATGACATGGGCGTCCCAGATCTTATCAAATAATGTATTCATATTTTATAAATTGACTTTAAACTTATTAATGCAATCAATGTAGGCTTCCACAGAAGCTGCAACAATATCCGTATTGGCACCAAACCCATAATAAATGTGATTATCATACTCTACCTGCATGTGTACCTTACCCATATCATCACTTCCCTTATTGATAGCCTGAATAGTAAACTCTTTCAAAACCATATGACGATCAATTATTTTCTTTAAAGCCTTGATCGCAGCATCTACAGGACCGTTTCCATTAGCACAGGCCTCAAACTTTTCACCGGAAATACTCAAACCTAAACTTGCAACCGGACGTACACCTACTCCACTGGTCACCTGTAAAAAATCCAGCTTCACCCGATGATTTTGCGTACGGTCCACCCCAGCTAACACCAAGATATCATCATCATTAATATCCTTCTTCTTATCAGCCAACTTCAAAAATTCATCATAAACTTTATCCAACTGTTGCTGTGCTAATTCCACTCCAAGTGTAGACAAACGGTTCTTCAAAGCAGCCCGCCCGCTCCGAGCAGTCAATACGATGGAATTGTCATCAATACCTACATCATGGGGATCAATTATCTCATAAGTTTGTACATTCTTCAAAACGCCATCCTGATGAATACCGGATGAATGTGCAAAAGCATTTTTTCCCACAATCGCTTTGTTTGGTTGTACCGGCATATTCATCAAACTAGAAACCATTCTGCTGATCGGATAGATCTTGCGTGTATTAATATTGGTTTCAATTTCAATATCACGATGACACTTGATAATCATTGCAACTTCTTCCAAAGATGTATTACCAGCCCGTTCACCAATACCATTGATGGTAACCTCTACTTGACGGGCACCATTCAGCACGCCAGCCATCGTATTAGCTGTTGCCATGCCCAAGTCGTTGTGACAATGTGTGGAAATTACCGCCTTATCAATGTTATTCACATGCTCTTTCAGAAATTTAATTTTCGCACCATATTCCGATGGCAGACAATAGCCTGTCGTATCTGGAATATTCACTACAGTAGCACCTGCTTTAATAACAGCTTCAACCACCCGTGCCAGATACTCATTATCCGTACGGCCTGCATCTTCAGCATAGAATTCCACATCATCCACGAATTTACGAGCATATTTTACAGCAGCAACGGCACGCTCTATAATTTCTTCCCTGTTAGAATTAAATTTGTACTTAATGTGTGAGTCAGAGGTTCCTATACCGGTATGAATACGTTTATGCTTAGCAAATTTCAGGGCTTCAACAGCAACATCAATATCTTTCTCCACCGCACGGGTTAATGCGCAAATAGTGGGCCATGTCACCGCTTTCGATATTTCAATAACCGAATTAAAATCTCCCGGGCTGGATATAGGAAAACCTGCTTCAATTACATCCACACCCAAACCTTCCAATGCCTTCGCTACCTGTATTTTTTCCACCGTGTTCAACTGACAGCCAGGAACTTGTTCTCCATCACGAAGCGTAGTATCAAAAATAAATAATTTGTCACTCATTGCTTATAGTTTTATATTTAATTATTATCATAAAAAAAGCCTTTCACACTAGGAAGTGAGAAAGGCTTTCGAATATTCTAAACATTTACATATATTCACGCACAGCACTCACTTCCACCAAACTTTTCTAGTAGAATAATAATACCACACAGTAGAATATATATAAAATTCTGTATCATTCTTATTGTATTCCGTTAATAATGTCGCAAAGGTAGAGATTATTTCGTTCCATGCAAAAAAATCCGTTACTTTTTTCACTAAAAAAATATCATTCTATAACTACACCTCTGCTGTATAATACAATATATAACAAAAAAAGAGTCCACTTGTTGTGAACTCTTTCATTTTAGTCTCAATATAACCTGATTATTTCTTTTCGCAAGCTTTGTGACATTTAGTCGTATCGCAAGCTGTTGAATCAGTTTTATTACAACAAGCCTTAGTGGAATCACACTGTGCAGCTACAGCAGTAGAGTCAGCAGCAACTTCTGTGCTGGCAGCTTTTTTATTACCACAAGAAGTTAAGGCGAAAGAAAATGCAACTGCTACAGCAGCCAAAAATAATTTTGTTTTCATCTTTTTGATTTGCTTTAAACGTTAATAATAATATAGTGCGAAGCAAATATAGGAAAACTTTTATAAAGTACCAAACCGATAAGAAGGGATAAAACGAAAAGATCCCCCGACATCCTTCGATATCAGGGGATCTTCAACTAAAACGGCGACTACCTACTCTCCCACTTGTGCGCAGTACCATCGGCGTGACAAGGCTTAACTTCTCTGTTC
>Ga0268263_1001432_pt1 | contig 20981 bp, 13 predicted proteins | sample Biomet5_FD_190358 | JGI IMG/M metagenome (GOLD analysis project Ga0268263, IMG submission 190358) | Microbial communities from bioreactor (seeded with sewage sludge) at LBNL, California, USA - Biofuel metagenome 5 (SPAdes) (version 4) | ecosystem: Engineered > Bioreactor > Anaerobic >... | reverse complement strand
TCTCGTCCATCTTATCTTTGAGATAGCTATTTCAATTCACGCTTCCATGAAGGAAGCGACCCCTTGGTATGGGAGATAATGCCAGCACTCTCACATTTCAATTCACGCTTCCATGAAGGAAGCGACTGTCAAGTCAACAACAAGGTTTCCCTCATTGCTATTTCAATTCACGCTTCCATGAAGGAAGCGACTCATTAACCCCATCCTCGTTGACGCCCTTGAAGCTATTTCAATTCACGCTTCCATGAAGGAAGCGACGTAGCCACACCGCCGGCAATCAACCCAGCGGGTATATTTCAATTCACGCTTCCATGAAGGAAGCGACGCCTCGATCTCGTCCATCTTATCTTTGAGATAGCTATTTCAATTCACGCTTCCATGAAGGAAGCGACCCCTTGGTATGGGAGATAATGCCAGCACTCTCACATTTCAATTCACGCTTCCATGAAGGAAGCGACTTTGAGTTGTTTTGCCTTCTCTTCGTTTACAAGAATTTCAATTCACGCTTCCATGAAGGAAGCGACATGGCTGCTGGTGGGAAATTAACTGACTGAGGTATTTCAATTCACGCTTCCATGAAGGAAGCGACAGCTTGAAGCCATCGGTTGGGTCGGGCCGTCCAGTATTTCAATTCACGCTTCCATGAAGGAAGCGACGCTTCTCCAGCTTCTTCCACGACTTCTGGTTGATTATTTCAATTCACGCTTCCATGAAGGAAGCGACGTTCTCTTTCCATTGCTTCTCTACCATACTTTGCATTTCAATTCACGCTTCCATGAAGGAAGCGACGAGTTTACGCATCTGTGCAGAGTCGGTGATAGTGATTTCAATTCACGCTTCCATGAAGGAAGCGACCTGGAATATCTCAATGGTCTGTCGTGAGAAGTCTGAATTTCAATTCACGCTTCCATGAAGGAAGCGACTAAGTTTCACATTCCAGATGTTCGTGATAGTCGTAATTTCAATTCACGCTTCCATGAAGGAAGCGACGGCCTCCGCTCATTGCCGCTTGGTTGAGCATGAACTATTTCAATTCACGCTTCCATGAAGGAAGCGACCCACATAGGGTACACTCTGATTTCCGGATTCTGGAATTTCAATTCACGCTTCCATGAAGGAAGCGACGACCGCCCGGATACCTTACAGACAAGCCATGAATGTATTTCAATTCACGCTTCCATGAAGGAAGCGACTGTCAAGTCAACAACAAGGTTTCCCTCATTGCTATTTCAATTCACGCTTCCATGAAGGAAGCGACCTCAGAGCCTACCATATCTTCGCTCTCTTGGCTAGATTTCAATTCACGCTTCCATGAAGGAAGCGACGAAAATAGCAGGGTAGGTTGTAGCACCAACTACATTTCAATTCACGCTTCCATGAAGGAAGCGACCCAAAATCGCCAGGGTATCTTGCAGACAAGCCATATTTCAATTCACGCTTCCATGAAGGAAGCGACTGATTGATTGCTTCATTGCCACGGTAATAGCAGTATTTCAATTCACGCTTCCATGAAGGAAGCGACCAGGGTTTCCATAGAAAGGCAGCGTCAATACGGGATTTCAATTCACGCTTCCATGAAGGAAGCGACGCCCTGTTGGCTTTCTCAATGTCGCGCAGCTTGTTATTTCAATTCACGCTTCCATGAAGGAAGCGACACCAGCGGCGCTTGTCAGCGTTGCGGTTGCCTTATTTCAATTCACGCTTCCATGAAGGAAGCGACGCCTCGTTAACCTTGGTCAGATTGGACAAAGCACATTTCAATTCACGCTTCCATGAAGGAAGCGACAAGTTTACGCATCTGAGCGGAGTCGGTGATAGTGATTTCAATTCACGCTTCCATGAAGGAAGCGACGCCTCGCTAGCCTTGGTCAGATTGGATAGAGCACATTTCAATTCACGCTTCCATGAAGGAAGCGACCCGCCATAGCTTCGGAAGCGTCACGAGAGACAGAGGATTTCAATTCACGCTTCCATGAAGGAAGCGACATAGCCTGTGCAAACTGGTCAGCGAGAATGGGAATTTCAATTCACGCTTCCATGAAGGAAGCGACCAGAGCGGAGGTGTATCCAGTGTGATATGAAGAATTTCAATTCACGCTTCCATGAAGGAAGCGACAAATCGCATTTGGTTTTCTTTGCTCGCATTTTAGAATTTCAATTCACGCTTCCATGAAGGAAGCGACATGGTATCTATGATCTCTTGATACGTCGGGCAATATTTCAATTCACGCTTCCATGAAGGAAGCGACAGAAAGTTTGTAGAATTCTGGTGAACGTTTAATCATTTCAATTCACGCTTCCATGAAGGAAGCGACAACTCACACTTGGTTTTCTTTGCTCTCATCTTACTATTTCAATTCACGCTTCCATGAAGGAAGCGACGTACCCGGGTACTACCGTTTCACCTACACACTTGTATTTCAATTCACGCTTCCATGAAGGAAGCGACGGAAGTCCGGGTGTGGCTTGTAGCTGTAATCATATTTCAATTCACGCTTCCATGAAGGAAGCGACGCACTACTGGTAAATCGGGTGACACCGAGTTGAGTATTTCAATTCACGCTTCCATGAAGGAAGCGACTGTGAGTGTTACAGTACTGTATCAGAGTGTGAACATTTCAATTCACGCTTCCATGAAGGAAGCGACATCAAGTCGCCTGTTGACATTTCAGTAACACCACCATTTCAATTCACGCTTCCATGAAGGAAGCGACCCACATCCTCAAACCCATCCCCGACATTCACAGCATTTCAATTCACGCTTCCATGAAGGAAGCGACGGGGCCGTTTTTTCGCAATTTATCTCGCACCGTTATTTCAATTCACGCTTCCATGAAGGAAGCGACTGGTCCATTCGTTCTCAGTTTGTCTCTCACAGTTATTTCAATTCACGCTTCCATGAAGGAAGCGACAACCCGGTATCTCCGTTTCATCCGCCCCCTTGTGATTTCAATTCACGCTTCCATGAAGGAAGCGACAGTATAGGTTCTGTTTTCTCACCGTTTGCACGAATTTCAATTCACGCTTCCATGAAGGAAGCGACACGTACAAGGACGTTCACGCACAAGGCATGTTGTATTTCAATTCACGCTTCCATGAAGGAAGCGACTATGATGAGGATGGCAATACGACGTATTGCTCTATTTCAATTCACGCTTCCATGAAGGAAGCGACGTACAGAGTCTATAGTTGGATAGCGATATGCAATCATTTCAATTCACGCTTCCATGAAGGAAGCGACGCAATAGCAAACTAGCGTTCTTAGATGGTAGAGATTTCAATTCACGCTTCCATGAAGGAAGCGACATCCCCTACAAGGGAAGTGATGTTATCCCTTCCATTTCAATTCACGCTTCCATGAAGGAAGCGACGAAAGACTTTGGGATACGATTGTTGTCTTTTCAAATTTCAATTCACGCTTCCATGAAGGAAGCGACGGAGCGGGCTACATGACCGTCGAAAACGGTAGAGTATTTCAATTCACGCTTCCATGAAGGAAGCGACTTCCGCTCATGGTTTTAACGGATGACTACAAGCTATTTCAATTCACGCTTCCATGAAGGAAGCGACAGGTGCACCAGTCGAGTTTGACAGTGTAGAAGCAATTTCAATTCACGCTTCCATGAAGGAAGCGACGGCGTGAAGACATCTCTTATATAGAGGACTGGGCATTTCAATTCACGCTTCCATGAAGGAAGCGACAACCGTTCGCATCAAGCGAAAAAACTGAACGACAGTATTTCAATTCACGCTTCCATGAAGGAAGCGACGTGATTGTTATGTTGACGGCTACGGCATATGTGACATTTCAATTCACGCTTCCATGAAGGAAGCGACGCCAATAATCCGGATGGTTCCGGATATATGACAACTATTTCAATTCACGCTTCCATGAAGGAAGCGACTGACAATGCAACGGTAAGGGATAAAGTAAGAATATTTCAATTCACGCTTCCATGAAGGAAGCGACAGCTCGATGGTGCTGATAGGGCAGATACAGCAAGATTTCAATTCACGCTTCCATGAAGGAAGCGACCTGGTAAATCAACATACGTTCCAGTAGCAACAATATTTCAATTCACGCTTCCATGAAGGAAGCGACCCATCACGATGCCGGTTGATCTCAAGATTGTGCAATTTCAATTCACGCTTCCATGAAGGAAGCGACTATAGGGGGCATTTATGACTTATGAGGAATCTTACAATTTCAATTCACGCTTCCATGAAGGAAGCGACTGATTTTACTTGCAGTCTTGTCTACAGCCGATTATTTCAATTCACGCTTCCATGAAGGAAGCGACAGGATTTGTGATTTTACCGGGATGCATCGGCAGAATTTCAATTCACGCTTCCATGAAGGAAGCGACTCCCCGACAGTGTAAACCAATTCATACGCCCTGTTATTTCAATTCACGCTTCCATGAAGGAAGCGACGTCTCAAATTTAATCATACTCAATTACTCCGATTATTTCAATTCACGCTTCCATGAAGGAAGCGACGCTATATACTATGCAACAAACTTTCAAAATAAGCTATTGTTTATCACTTTTTGTACTATCACTGATGACTTACTTTATACTTTCTTTCATATTCCTACGCTATTTTGGTGCGAACCTCTTAGAACCTTTATGGTTGCTTATCATTCGCACCTAAACAAAAAACACATCATCAGCTGAATATGAAGGTTTAATCCCGTAGTGTTCGACCTTCTTTTCAGGATTATTACCAAGCAAATAGAATCTGATACTATCCTCATCTGTGTTCATTATAGTTAGTAATTGTGCTCTCACTATCAAAAACTGTGAATAATCCAAATAGCATTCAAATACTGAGTTTTGGACACGTTGCCCATAGTTTTGGCATATCTTTGCAATTTTACGTAATCGTTTCTTTCCATCTGCATCTTTTGTAGTTACATCATAAGATACTAAAACAAACATAAACATCACTTCCATAAGAACGGGGGATAGCCGTCAAGATCTCCCCGTAAATAACGAGCAAGAAGCAAAGCTTGCACATGGGGAATCAAGCCCCATGGAATTTTTACTTGTAAAAAAGGATGCATAATTTCTTCTTGTTTTCGTATTTGCCATTGTTTGAGAAAAACCTTTCTCCCAGAATCTGAAAGAAGAATTGAAGAGTTAACACATTCAATAAAATCATCATGCGTTATCATACTTCTATTAACCAAAGAAATTACAAACCTGTCAGCAAAGCAACTACGTAATTCTTCCATGAGATCAAGAGCCAATGAAAACCTTCCAGGACGATCACAATGAAGAAAACCGACGTAGGGATCCAAGCCAACCCCTTCTAGTGCATTAGCACAATCATTTGCAAGAAGGGAATATGCAAAAGAAAGCAAAGCATTAATTCTATCAAGAGGGGGACGCTTTGAACGAACAGTAAAATGAAAATCTTCCTTATTATTGAGAATCATAGCATCAAATACGCCAAAATATTGATTTGCAGCAAGTCCTTCAACACCACGTAATGTGTCAATATTTTGTGCACATTGAGATTGAGAAGTTTCTTTATGAATACTTTTCGAAACCTCTTCCAAAAGAGCACAATCAACACGAAGAGCATTGTCTCGTTTTGTCCTTTCCAATGTCCATCTTGAATTGAACAGTTTTCCAAGCAAAAACGACTTTGCAATAGCTAAACACTTTTCTGGATTCTCGGAGGCCATAATTTGTGCCTTACGTAGCAGAACATTACCGTGGACACCATTTGAACATCGAGTTAAAAAATGACCTTTGGGTGTATAAAATGATAATCCGATACCTTCCTTTGCACATTTTCCCATCAATGCCGGACTTGCACCAGGATAAGAAAAACAAATGATTGACTCAAACAGATGGAGAGGAAACCTTACCTTTTCTTCTTTATTGACAGAGACGACAATGTTTTCACCATCAAGTGTTAAATAAGATGTTTCCGTTGTAATATAGAGAGTATTCAGCAATTTTTTCATTACTCACTACCTTAAATTGTTTATAATATATTGTTCTACTGTTGTTTTATTAAATACTTGAGGGGTGCAAATATCTTTCATCGAGCAACTATGACAATTTTCCGATTCTCCAATCTTTGGTGTATACTTCCGATCCATCAATTCATGCATTTCCTTGATTAATTGCTTAGCCCTCTCTCTTTTCTCTTCATCGATAACAACAGATTCTCTTCGTCTTTTCTCAAAGTAGAACAAATCAGCAGTGATAATGTGTGTTTGAAGCATTTCCTCTAGACAAAGAGTTTGACCGACCAACTGCATTTCATCAGCCTCAAGATGGGCTCCATTTCCTTTTTTATATTCTATCGGTTTTGGAACCCATTTGCCTGAAAAACCATGAAGAGTGATGCCAAGATTATCTTTTGAAAATTCAACAACATCACACTGTCCTGAAACACCAAGATTTGCAGAAGAAACACGTAGCCCACGAAAAATTAATAAATTACCTTTTAACTCATAAGAACCTTCTTCGTGAGCATGAGTATGGAGAATTTCCCCCATTGTTGTATGTGCATTTTCTTCCCATTGACCTTCAATGTGAATCAATGCCCATTGTCTAGGACAATAGGCATAATGCTGAATTCCTGAGAGTTGAAGAAAATCTTCTTCTTGATATATCACTTTATTAATTCTTGAGGTTCCAAATCTTTCAAAGGTTCAATCTCAACTTTATAATCTTCAAAAGATTTTGGATTTTCTACAATTTTCTTAATTTTTAAAGACCTATGAACAACCGCTGAAGGATACTGTCCCGCACGACAATTATGCTCCCACCAATAAACACGATTAACTTCCATTGATCCATCTGGACGAGCTGAGGAACTATCATTTTCAAACAACGTACACAAAGCTGTCTTAATCAACTCAGCATCTTCTTTTGTGAATCCAGTTGTCTCTGCAAGTTGACAATTCATGCTTCCAAAAAAAACATAAGTTGAATGGTTGACTCTATGTTCCTCTCCCATTGTATCAGAAGCTTTCTTGTCCTTACCGTCTTCGCCATTAACGCTTTTTGTAATCTGAATGCTTTCAATCTCAACTGGGTCAATTGAGTAAGCTGCACGAACAGTTACGGGACCTCGAATTCCAAGCGAAATACCATTCTTTGATGAATCTTTATCTTTAAACGCAAAAAGTTGACCAAATGAACGAACATCAATCCATGTTTTGCAAGCTATTTCTTTTGCTTCTTCTGCATTTGTTTTTTTTCCTTGGCATGCATCCTTGAATTTATCATTCTTCTCTGCTCGCTCTCTAAGGCTCTGACATCCATCATCGCTTCTATCATCGGATTGGACAAATATCTTTTGTCCCATATCCTGCAATCTGTTACGTATCTTTCGTTTCAGACATACATCAGATACCTCCCCTAATCCGTCATAATTCTCCCGTGGACGATTTCCATTCAGAGGATCCCCATTCGGATTTGCACCCTTTACAGAAAAAATAACTGCAAAATCGATTTTGTTTTCTAAACTACTCATTGTCGTTCTTCTCCTCTTTGTTTTGTTGTTTTATGTTCTCAAATTCATTTGCTTGCGCACTATACCCCAGCAGGAAAACATCATCCAATGATAAATCATTAAACCCTTCACCAATACTTGCTATTATTTGGTTGATATCTTTTCGGAAGAAATATGATTTCTTTTCTCCCAAACGTTGAAAATAGAAAATCAGTTTATCGTAGATGACACGCCAAGTCTTTGCCGGTTTCAAAGAATACTGAGTCATGTATCGTTCAGCATTAGTCTGCCGAGGCTTTTCGCCCGAAACATACATCGAATACTTTTCAACCTCATCTGCGTAAGCCAAAAGACGCCCAAATAAATAACTACGATTCATGTTTACTTTACCCAGTCCCACTTTCCATACCTCCTTGTAATCAGCTGTATTCCAGCCTTTTCCATTCTCTAAATCATTATAGAATTTGCGAACAACAGCACATGTAGTTTCCAAAACAGATTTGTATTTGGTTTCCTCATATTTCTGTGGATTTCTTGCATTCTCAACCATGAGTTTCATGATATCTTTTGGAAAAGTTGCTGCATCATAAATACAGGGGACAAGTCTTTTTTGATAATACTTCTTTTCTTTGTCTGGAGCTTTATCTCCCAATGCAACTTTGATAATGTTGTACAAAGTAGGTGATCCATAGTATACATGATATTTCTTTTCTGCATCAAAATAGCTTAATTTCCAACTGCATGTTGAAAACCAAGAGGTCAGCCTTCCAATAAAATCTTGTCCAGTTAATTCACGATAGTATATGATGGCAAGTCTTCCCGGTGTAGCAGCGTCAAGTCCAAGAATCCGGACATTGGATTTTGGTTCAAGCCGACCTGAATAGCCCCAAAACGCTTTTCGGAGTTTTTCCGCAAAACCTTGCTCAGTATATACTTCTTTTACATCAGAAAATTGGGGTGCTAAACCAAGCATTGCCAAATCATCATCGAATTTTGGTATTTCTTCATTGTTTATTCCCCAAGCGACATATACTTGTTCATCAATCGGTGTCGATCCCTGCCGAGCGATAAGCCATTTAAGAACATTGAAAATCTTCTCACAAGTTTCCATTCCAATTTGAAATCCGTCAGAATCTTGTAAGAATCGTCCTCGATACGTAAAACCAGCACTATCATTTGAAGAGATAATTTTTGCCTTATCTCCCGTACTGCGAATTTTTGCAGGCGCCATTGTGGCTAAAGTTGTCTCTTTTCCTGTTACATAGCAAAAACCTTTCCTCAAACCGGGTTGATGTAATCGTAATTGAATAAATTTAGCCCAAAGTGTTTTATCAAGCCAAAGACGATCATCATCTTGCCCTGAAATCATTACTCGGAAACGAACAAAAGTATCTTTTGGATTATCATCAAGTTTATACAATGGATATCGTTCGGTAATATCTTTTCCGAAAACATCAGAAAAATCAGATCCCCTTTTTATTGCAACTTTACCATCCGCATCAAGAAAAACAATGCTATCAGATAATAAATCTGATATAAGTTTCCCTTTTTCCAGATAGGATAATACAAGATCAACCGATTTGAAATTAATACTATTAGCAATGCATCTCAGTTGCTGTATATACTTGTTATAATAATCAATACTATAGTCCAAATACTTTCCTACATCACCAGCAATATAGGAAATTTTATCAAATAATGGATGTGGTGCATTCGTAGTACTTGTCCTATTAATTGATTTCTCAAAACAAGGAATAATCGTCATCTGTTCTTTTTTGTCTGTCAGAACCTTGGTTGAACCATGCACATAATTCCCTTGTTCATTGATACAAATCTCAAGATGAGCCATCTGAGTTGAAAAGAATGGAGGCAATAAAACAGGATTATCACCTTTTTCAACACCCACAAGAGACTCACAATAGTCATAGGTTTCAAGAAGACTGGAATAAAAACTCATTCTTCCTCCCCATCAATAGAATAATTCTTACCAATACGAACATCATTTAGTTGGTAATTCCTAATTTCTCTTGTAATAGAGCATTCTTCTGGTCTGAGAAATTCAATGACACCGTTGACCATCTTTGGTTGCCAAAAACGTGCAATAAGTTTGTCATCCCCTGAATCACTCGGATAGGTAAAACCATGAAACATCAAAGCAAATGGCATTTCGTTTTCCTGGTCGTAGGCACCTTCCCCTTCACCAAAAACACAGGGTTCGACATATCCCTGGCATTCTCTTGTTCCAAGAAAAATATCACGTCTTCCACCCTTTTCAATCATGCGTCTTGCTATTTGGTAGTGCTTGTCCTCAATCCTGTCCACAGCCAAATCAGGCCGATGCATGTTCCATTCAAAATGCGTTTCTACTTGATAAGCAACATCAAAGAGATAGGTATAAAGAGAAAGAGTATTTCCCCCAGAATATGCAAGAGGACGAATTCCTTTAGCCTGCATTTCTATCAAATGAAGAATTCGAACTCTATCAATAACCCAATCAAAACTTGGTTTCCAATAAATGCTTTCAGTAATACCCTTGAGAGCCTCGTAAGTCGGAATTGGATATGAATACTTTTCACCTCCCATTTTAGTAATAGGATCTGTGAAAAGAGCAAATTTACCATACACACAATAGTCTACTACATTCGGATATTTCATTCAGTTTTCTTCCCCCTTTTGTTATAATAAGAAATCATCGGCAGTCCATGAACCTTCAAAATTAATTCCTATTTCCTCACTATAAAAGTTGCCATTGAGAATATAGAATTTTTGTCCAAACACCTCATGGTCAGTAATGGCACCAATTTGGTATAGATGGTTTAATTGGTCTTCAAAAACATCAACAGTATAATTTTGTAGTTTTCTTATTATACCGTACATCTCAGATTTTTGTTGTATCTGTGTCATCAATTTCAACGATTCTTCGCAAGAGACGATAACACCTATCGCATTTTTATTGATTACTTTGAACTCCTTTGAAGCAGATGCGAATGACTGACAAAACAGCAACTTTGATTTGTCTTTTCCTTCTTCATGTACGGCCATATTGCAAGCACCAGTATTACTTCCCATTACATCCATCATGTCTGTTTCGGTTTTTATATCTGTCACCTGAAAAGGATAATCCATATATTTATTTGTTTTTGTAAAAAACAGGTCGTAATATCTCTTAATTATTTCTGGAGATAGGAAAGAGCAATCCAAACCCATATTCTCATCAAATATTCTTTTAGAACAATCCTGTCCATAGGACAGATTTCCAATGGACTCGATTCCCTTTTCCTGGTAATCAATGACATACACTTCTTTTCTTCTGGTTTCACCATTCCTATTACAACGTCCAGCAGCTTGTGCAATACTGTCCATCCCTGCCATAGACCTGACTACGCATCCAAAAGAGATATCAATACCAGCTTCAATAAGGTTGGTACTCACCACGATGATTTTTTCTTTTGGTAAAAATTTCCTGATCTTTTCAATAATGCGTTTTCTATGTGCTGGATACATAGTTGTACTGAGGTGAAAAACCTTTCTATCAGGTGCCAATTCTTTTATTTCTTGGTACAAAGTCCTAACTGCATTTTTTGTATTGAGAATCACCAACACACTATCTTGGATGTTTTTCTGCACAACAAATTCTGCAACATTTGTTTTATTAATTGAGGAGCGAACATCAACAATTTTGGTTCTTTCCAAAGAAGAAAACAATCTCTTTGTATCCTGAATCAAAGAAGGACACGAAGAAAAATTAATTTTATAAGGAAGTTTCTCATATGATGGAACGGTAGCAGAACAAAACAAAATAGTTGAATGACCACAAGAACTAAGGAAAGAAACACAATTAGAAAACATATCAAGCAGTTTTACCGGTACAGTCTGAACCTCATCGAAGATAATCACAGACTCACAAAGTTGGTGTAATCTCCTCAAGTCACTGTTTTTTCCAGAAAAAAATGCATTAAAAAATTGAACTTGCGTTGTCATGATTATTGGTTTTTCCCAACGCTCGAATGCCCAAGAATTATCCTCATCATCCTCATCTTTTTGTTCTATAGCTTGTACAATAGTTGAGTAGTGTTCAAGAACGACATCATTTCCTAACGCATCTTTAACCACTTGAGAAGTCTGATCCAAGATTGTCGTATAAGGAATGATATAGAAGATATGTTTGCATTTCTCTTTTCGAGCATGTTCAATCGCAAAACGTAAACTTGATAAAGTTTTTCCTCCTCCGGTCGGGACCAATAGTTCATAGACACCATTTTCTCTGGAGGCTGCTTGGTAGCATTGGAAGGAAATATCTTTTCTGATTTTATTGATTGGAGATGATCCCTTTGCCTCAAGATATGCATTCAACTTTGCGCTAAGCATGCTCCAATCAGGAATACAATCGGAACAACTCGTTTTATTCTCGTTCCACATTGCAGCATCAAGTCTATCAGCATCCACCAATGAAGACAAAAGCATTTTTATCAATAAGCCATATTGAAATTGGCAGTAATTATAAACGTTCTGTTTTTGTACAAGTCTTTGAGCGTTCAAACTGATGACTTTACCAATAGTTTTAACCTCGTCAAAAGAAGCAACAAAAAGGTTCTGGAGTTCTTGTTCGTTTTCCCAGTCTGGAAGATTTGGCAGTTCAACCATATCAGATTCTCTTTTGAAATCAGAATAATAACAATGTTTCCCATCCAAACTCACACAATCTCGCAATCCAGAATGATGTCCCCAGCAGACAAGACCAATAATCATTTTCACATAAGGAGCAAGAGATGAAGAATCGGGAAAATGTTTCTCAACAAACTTGACCGCTCCAATTGCGTGATAAACGGTTTTACCACCGTTGATGAGATAATTTTGCCATGGTTCTGGATTCTTTCCGTAATCATGTATAAGACCTATCAACTTAGCCAACAATTTCATGTCGAAAGACGCACTGTATGATTCTGCATGTAATGCAACATTTCTTGAATGGTTCTCAAGTGTCTGAAACCGAGATCCATCATCGTTTTTTCTTGCATAAACCATCATTGTTGACATCATTGTTTATATCCTTATCCTATGGATAATCAGTGTAATACCATTCTTGTTATTATACGGTTTCATGGTCAGAATGATTCTTCATACATTATAACACACATAGCGAAACACTTAAAATCAAAGTATATTTATCATACAAGCGTCCCGATAATAGGGACACTTGTAGTGGTTTTTGAGATAATAGTTAAAGACTTGTCTTATCAAGAAAATAAGAGCGTCCTCCCTCTCGGAAAGACGCTCTCTGTTTGATATGGCTCTGCTTTAGCGCTTTGCCAACTGCTCTGCGACCTCAGCAATATGGGTGGCGGTGAAGCCGAACTGCTCGGCGAGATAGGGCAACTTGCCTACTTCTCCGAAACGCTCCCCGACATTGACGAAATCCATCTTGGTCGGATTGGTCTTCGCAAGGTAGGCGGCGATCTCCTCTCCCGTACCACCGGCATAACGGCCATTCTCGCAGACAAGCACGTGTCCGGTCTGTTTGGCGATCTTGTCGATCAAATCGGTATCCAGCGGACGAATGGTATGCAGGTCGACGAGCGTCGCCTTGATGCCTTTCGTCTCAAGCAGTTTCAACGCTTCGGCCGCTGCATTCACCATCACTTCGCCAGTTGCGACAATGGCGACATCCTGCCCTTCGGCAAGGACGATACCCTTCCCGAGGGTGATCTTTGTCCCAACAGGATAACGATGGGTCGCACCCTTTCTCGGAACACGAGTGTAGGAAATCTTTCCCGCATTGTGGCACTGTACGGTCAGCTCATACAGACTCTGCGCATCGCTCGGCTCGATGATGTTCACTCCCGGAACCTGCCTCATCAAGGCGATGTCCTCGAACGGCATGTGCGTCCCGCCATTGTACTGGGCGGTGATGCCGGGGTCGGAACCGATCAAATGGATCACCTGATGGGCATAACCGACGGAGAGGAAGAACTGGTCATACGCACGACGGGAAGCGAAGCACCCGAACGTATGGACGTACGGGACAAGTCCCATCGACGAAAGGCCGGCGGCGACTCCCACCATGTTCGCTTCCGCGATGCCACAGTTGAAGAATCGGTCAGGATACAAGGCCTGGAACGTCGTGCTGTTGATGCAGGAAGAAAGGTCCGCATCCAGGAATACGATCTCTTTATGATCTGACGCAAGATCATTGATGGCGGCCATCAAAGCATCCCGCATGTTCTTGATATCTTTTGTGTCTTTCATGCCTTTACCCCCTCACGAGCATAGAGCTCAGCGACCGCTTCCCTCGCGGCATTCTCATCGAAGGCCATGCTGTGGTTTTTCACGCTTCCTTCCCCTGGAATGAACCCATGGGACTTCTGCGTATCCAGAATGATCATGTGCGGTCGGCCCGTAACGGCCTTCGCACGCTGCACGGCATCATCAATCTGGGTGAAATCATGACCGTTGATGCGCTGCACATGCCAGCCGAAGCCCTCCCAGCGGGTCTCGATGCCATCCATGCAGACGATGTCCTCCGTTCTCCCATCAAGCTGCTGCCTGTTGAAATCGGTGAATGCGATGAGGTTGTCCAATTTCCACTGGGCGGCAGTCTCCGCACCTTCCCAAATCTCCCCTTCCTGGCTCTCGCCATCCCCGATGACCACGAAAGTCCGGGCATCCTGCTTCTTGAGACGCTGCCCCAGCGCGATGCCGACAGCGGCGCTGAACCCCTGCCCGAGGGAACCACCGGTGAAATCGACACCCGGCGTCTTCGTCATATCGCAATGGGACGGAAGCTTTGTCCCCCCCTGGTTCAGGGTCATCAACATCTCTTCAGGAAAATATCCTTTGCTTGCCAGTGTGGCATAGACCGCAGGACCCGCATGCCCTTTGCTGCAGACAAACCGGTCACGGTCCTCCTTCTTCGGATTCTTCGGATCGATGCGCATCTCATGGTAATAGAGATATGTCAGCATTTCCACGATGGACATGCTTCCACCGATGTGGCCGGAGCCGAAATGACCGATTTCCATGATGGTCAGCTTCCGGATTTCCAATGCCTGGCGTTTGAGAGTCTCAACATCCAACATTATTGTCTCCTTTTTCAAGTAATCTTTCCGTGTACGTTTCAATCGTCTTACCTGTATAGTATAAAACAGAATGAAGAAAGACAAAAGTATCCAACGTCACCTTGAGTACACAATCTCAATTCATTACAATGGCAACATCAAACGAGGAGTCAGAGCAAGTATCATGCGAATGTCCAAATTGTTTTCCAAAACCTTGAGGGAAGCGCCCAACGGCGCCGACTGCAAAGGATATGAATATCTGCTTCGTGCCGGGTTCATCAACCAGATGGGTGCTGGACTGTTCAGCCTTCTTCCGTTCGGTTTCCGCTCCAATGCGAAGATCGAGCAGATCATCAGGGAGGAGATGGATGACATCGGAGGGCAGGAGATGCTCATGCCGGTGGTCAACACTGCCGACATCTGGAAAAAGACCGGAAGGTTCTACAGCATCGACAAGGAAATGAGCAGGTTCCAGGACCGTGTCGGACGGGACATGGTGCTTGCCATGACTCACGAGGAAGCGGTGACCGATGTAGCCGTCGATGAGATCGACAGCTACAAGAAACTGCCCCTGCTTGTTTACCAGATCCAGACAAAATGGCGTGACGACCCCCGCCCCCGCGCAGGTCTCATCAGGGTGCGTGAATTCACCATGCTCGACTCCTACAGCTTCGACAAGGATGAAGCGGGACTGGACAAAGTCTATGGCGAGCATTACAAGGCCTACTTCAAGATCTTCGGCAGATGCGGACTTCCCGTCATCGCCGTCGGTGCCGACAGCGGCATGATGGGTGGAAAGATCTCCCATGAATACATGTACCTCTCCCCGATCGGAGAAGACACCATCATCACCTGCCCTCACTGCGGATACACCGCGAACCGTCAGGTCGCCCGCTTCACTAAAGAGTACACTCCGGAAGAGATGAAACCGATAGAGAAGGTGAAGACGCCGGAATGCAAGACCATCGATGAGCTCTGCGCTTTCCTGAAGATTGACAAGAAGAAGACCGCAAAGGCTGTCTTTATGGTCGGAACCTTCATCAATCCCCAGAACGGAGCCGAGGAAGACAAACTCATCGTCGGCATCGTCCGCGGTGACCTTGAGGTGGAAGAGAGCAAGCTGCAGAACGTGGCGAAAGCCAATGCATTGCGCCCTGCCCATGAGGAGGAGATCATCGCCGGAGGCATGGTGCCCGGCTTCGGTTCCCCCATCGGTGCGAAAGAAGGTGTCATCAAGATCATCGACGACAGTGTGGCGAAGAGCAACAACATGGTCGCCGGCGCCAATGAAGCTGGCTACCACCTCCTGAACACCAACTACGGCAGGGACTATGACGGATTGGTCGCCGACATCGCAAGTGCCGACGACGGATTCATCTGCCCGACCTGCGGACAGCCTCTCAAGGTCAGCAAAGGCGTCGAGGCCGGAAACATCTTCCAGCTCGGCACCCGCTACAGTTCAGCCTTCGGACTCTCCTTCCAAGACGAAGGGGCGCAGCGGAAACCGATCATCATGGGAAGCTACGGCATCGGAGTCGGACGTCTGCTCGCCTGCCTTGCCGAGGAATACCACGATGACAAAGGCTTGATGCTCCCCATCTCCGTCTCTCCGTACCAGGTCCATCTTGTCTCTCTGGTGAAAGACCCGGAGGTCGGAGAGAAGATCTACAAGGAACTGCAGGACAACGGCATCGAGGTGCTGTACGATGACCGCAAGGAGTCGGCTGGAGTCAAGTTCGCCGATGCCGACCTCATCGGCATCCCGGTACGTATCACTGTCGGAAACCGCAGTCTGCAACAGGGCAAGGCCGAGGTGAAGCTCCGCACGGACCTGGACAAGGTCATGGAGTTCGACCTGGACAACCTTGTTCCGGAAGTCAAGGATCTCGTCGCCAAGATGATCAAGGAGATCGACGACAAGATTCAGGACAAAGAGTGGATCAAGAACCAGAACTGAACGTAAAGAGAATCATGCAAGAAATCCGGTTTCAGACGAGACCGGATTTCTTTTGCTCACAGCACCCAGTTTTTTCCTATTCCGTCTCTCCAATAGCACACTTTGCTGTAAGAAGACCAAGTTTGTTTTCTTCTTTGAAAAAGGAGGCCTTTCCTGCGCTTCCCGTAAGATCGATCCAATGGGAAATCGCATTCTTTGCCGCATTCTCCATCGAAGCCATAAGGTCCAGATACTCGACATCCGGGTTTTCCGCGACACTCTTCTTCACTTCTTCCCTGCACGCGATGAACATATCGGTGACGACATTCACTTTATTGATTCCGGCTTCCACCGCTTTGATAATGTTCTCATCACCACTGCCACTTCCGCCATGAAGGGCGATCGGCATGCCATTTGTGCTATCTTTGACTTCCATAATCCTTTGAAAATTGATGTGGGGGATGAAACCTTTCGGATAGACACCATGGGCTGTTCCCACTGCAATGGCCAGGCAATCAACATTTGTCTTCTTGGCAAATTCGGCGGCATCCTTGGGATTGGTGTAGATACTCTCATCCTTCTCGTCGCCTTTCAGCGCAATGCCGACATGCCCGAGTTCTCCCTCGACACCCATATCAAAAGAATGGCAAAGCGAAGCCACTTTTTTCGTCCTTTCAATATTTTCCTCAAACGGATAGAGGGAACCATCATACATTATTGAAGAAAAACCATTCCGGAAGGCATACATTATTCTTTCATCGTCATTTCCATGATCCAAGCATGTCGCGATGGGCACTGGGGTATAGGAAGCAAGCGTCCTGATCATGGGAATCAAAAGTTCAGCCTTCGCATGTTTTCTCATCATATTCTGACCAAGAAGGAAAATAATAGGAGCATCCTTCTCTGTCGCCGCACGGACGAAACCCCGAGCCATCTCCATGTTTATCGGACTGGTGGCAATTACTGCATAGTGGTTCTCTGCAGCATTTTTTAAAATAGCATGCATATTCGTGTACATTATCCATGTCTCCTCTGTAACAATTGCGTTACACTATATTTCGATAATTTGTCTCATCAATATAATTCGCCTTGAATGACGCATCATTTTTCCCCATGATGCTCACGGCCATAAGGTACATAGTGGTAATTTGTGTAATCTGCACAATACGGGTATAGGAATGAACATCATCACAAAAAACAGGACAGATATTAGAATACACAACCGTATCCGTTAGTTTTGCCAGTGTCGAACCCGGGCTGGTCGTCACTGCTACCAAACGGCTTCCCCGTTTCAATGCGGCAGAAGCGGCCTTCACAACACACGCAGTCTCTCCTGAGCAGGAAACGGCAATAAGAAGATCAGCAGGAGGCGTGATGAGAGAGGCGGACAACTTCTCTATCGAATAGACATCCGTCAGACTGTTGATATGCTTTCCCAAACGGAGCAACTCCGTCTTGCAATATCCAGCGACAAGAGAGCTGCCCCCCACGGCAATGATGTCGATGGTAGAGGCCGATGCGATCAATTCTGAAGCTTGCAGCAACATCTTGGATGATGTCGTATGGAATGAAGTCTCCATTGTCTTGATGGATTGGGAAAACACCTTGGAGAAAATCGTATCATAATCATCATCCCAGGAAACCATACTGTTATCAAAGGACTCCGTATCACATAGATCAATTTTAAGTTCTTTCAGTCCGTTGTAGCCAAGGCGTTTGCAGAATCTGACAACAGAAGCATTACTTGTACCACTGCGCTTTGAAATCTCGCCAAGGTCGATATCGGTAATGCCTTTCTCCTCAGAAACAAGAAAATCAGCCACCTTTCTTTCTTGCGGACTTAAATCGGAATAACAGTGTTGAACCGCCAGTTTAAAACGTGTAAGACGTTGTTGTCCTTCATGAAGATTAGACACGGTACGACCCTCCCCATATTGAAAATATTTTCATTTATTTATGGTACATCCGATTCTTTCTCTGTGCAAGTACAATATCTGCCGAATATTTATGAAAGTTTTTTCATTTTTTTCTTGACAACTCGGCCTTTTGGGTTGAATGTTGAACCTGACACTTTACGTGGAGGTATGTACAATGAAACATGGAATTCGTTTTATGGGAGTCGTTGCCATCTTGGCATGTTCCTCGCTCCTCTTTGCTGCAGGAACGAAGGAGACCCAAGCTGCTCCGGCACCTGAGAAAACAATGACACACGACGAACTGGTTGCCGCAGCCAAGGCTGAAGGCACACTCACCATTTATACCCATAGCAGCAGAACGGCGAAGGCGGCTGAAGGGTTTACGGCAAAATACGGAATCAAGGTTGAGACCACCCAGCTGAAGGATTCCGAGATGGTCGACAAGGTATCAAAAGAAGCCGCTGCGAATCTTGATGCGGCTGATGTCATCTTCTGCCAAGACGGGAGCAGGGTTTACCCGGAACTTATTCTTACGGGAGATATCGTCAACTATATCCCGGATTCTCTCAAGGGACAGTTCTTTGATGAGAAATACAGCAACCCCTTCGTCTGGGAAATGGTAACGAAGCTTTTCATCTACAACAATGAAAAGGGCGGTTCCCCCATCTCGAATGTATGGCAACTGACCGAACCTGGATTCAAGGGTCGTCTCATGTTCAAGGATCCTTTCTCCGAAGGGGTCAACATGAACTTCTTCACCATGGTGACCAGAGAGGATTGGGCCGCAAAATTGGCTGAATCCTATAAAAAGCTTTACGGGAAAGATATCGTCCTGACAACGAAGAACGCAGGGTATGAATGGATCAAGGGACTGTACAAGAACGGAGCGGTTCTCGGAAAGAGTGACACGACATTGGCAGAGAATATCGGGGCAAAAGGACAAGATGTGCAGTTGATGGGGCTGTTCACGTCCAACAAGCTTCGCACCGCCAAGGCAAAGAATCTTTCTTTGGCAATCTGTGACAATCTGAAACCATTCAATGGTTTCATGTATCCCGCCTATGTTTTCATCACAAAAAATGCCAAGAGCCCGAATGCCGCAAAACTGTATATCGAATACTCAACGACAGAAGAAGGGTGGACCCCGTTCAACACGCAAGGCGACTATTCACCTCTCAAGCCGATCATGCTGAACAAAGAAGACAACACCACGACAGAACAATGGAGCAAGACACTCGTTGTCGAAGATCCTTCCTGGTGTGCGGAAGCACGTTCGGATGTCGAAGAATTCATTTCCACATTGCTTTAACAGTTTCCATATTATTACCCAGGTGGTTTTCCACCTGGGAACTTTTTTACTTGAGGACCATTCATGAAGCGTCTTGTCTATAAATTGAAAAGTTTTTTCAGAAAACCATACAATGTCATCCTTGTGATGATGTGTGTGTTTCTCGCATATCTCACTCTGTTGCCCTTGATCTCCATGATAAAGGACACCGTTACCGTTCATGTCGCAGAAACAATGCGTTTGAAACAAAGTGCAGGAACATTCACATGGTCTCATTGGAAGAAAACGCTCTTCGATACAAGCAGCATATCAGTATTTTACAAACCACTCCTGAATTCTCTTGTGACCAGCCTTGGAGCTTGCCTGGTCTCTTTGGTATTTGGAGGTGCTTTCGCATGGCTTGTGACACGGTCAAACATGAAGTGGAAGAAACCCCTTTCTGTTTTGTTCAATTTTCCCTATATCATGCCTTCTTGGACTCTTGCCCTTGCATGGTATAACGTATTCAAGAACACTGTCGTAGGCGGTATTCCTGGTACGTTTTCCGCATTGACGGGGATTGAGCCACCAAGTTGGTTCGCATATGGAGCCTTTCCCATTGCTTTGGTGACGGGACTCCATTACGCTCCATTCGCCTACATCATGATAGGAGGCATCCTCCGCAATATGGATGCGAATCTTGAGGAAGCAGCCATGATGCTTCATGCTTCCCAAGGAAGGATAATGAGGAAAATCACCATCCCGATGGTACGCCCCGCAATTCTTTCCACATTTCTCCTCGTCTTCTCTTCCGCAATGAGTTCTTTTGCCGTACCGCAATTCCTGGGTCTCCCCGTTCGGTATCAAGTTCTCACCACACAACTGTATCGGACCCTGAATGGTCTTAATCCAGGGCAAGGATACTGCATTGCCATGGTCATGATACTTCTCGGTGTCTCCATCCTGGCGCTCAACCAAAGATTGACCGGGGTCCGCAAGAATTATACAACCGTAACAGGAAAAAGCAGCAATATCTCGCTTGTAAACCTCCGGGGCGCAAGAACCCCCATCTCCATCATCGTCCTGATTCTTGTCATATGTGTTTCGATTCTTCCGCTTATCAGTTTTGCCCTTGAATCGGTCATCCTGACACCAGGAAACTATTCCCCTTCGAACTTCACGCTACAATTCTGGATTGGTACCGCAGAACAAAACAGCATCGCAAACAGTGAGCCGGGGCTTCTCCGCAATCCCGTATTATGGAAATCGCTATGGAATAGTCTGAGACTTTCGCTCATCTGTGCCTTTGCCGCAGGAACCATAGGTT
>Ga0268263_1001431_pt1 | contig 21018 bp, 26 predicted proteins | sample Biomet5_FD_190358 | JGI IMG/M metagenome (GOLD analysis project Ga0268263, IMG submission 190358) | Microbial communities from bioreactor (seeded with sewage sludge) at LBNL, California, USA - Biofuel metagenome 5 (SPAdes) (version 4) | ecosystem: Engineered > Bioreactor > Anaerobic >... | reverse complement strand
CTCATATACGGGCCAAACTGCCATACCCACCTTGCCCATAAGTAATTTGGTGTAATCACTTTTCTATGATTTATACGTATTAGAAAATCACAGACTTTTTTAAAATCATCGGAATATCCTGGTTCATCATTATATTTTCTAATTTTTATAGACATAAGCTTATTCCTCTTATTTAGGTTTCCTTTATTATAGAATGTTATTTTTAACATCATATTACGTGGTATGAAGTAAACAAACTGGGAAGTTCGTTTTTGCTTCTGAGTTGCCCCGTGTGTTCATAACAGGCGATTTAGGAATCATTTTCGGTGTCCTCTGTCCATTTCAATTCGCAGTCACATGTTAATGCCTGTCCTCCACATATTGGACATATTTCAAGATCACAATTTGCTAAATGACATTCTCCCTGTTTTGCACCACAGTCATCGCAATAATCCCACAAGTAAATCGTTGGCGTATAGTAGCTATCGTGGTCACCTTCCTCTACGCCTTCACGAAATTTCTCCTCAAAACCGAAGCGTATGCGAGAAACGACAGCACCATATTTATCCTTAAAATATAGATGTTGTTGCGCCACACGAATATCCTCTTTATACGCGGGCACATCACTTTTTTTAACCTCAATGCCCCTAAGAATTGTGTACTTATCAGCAAACTCGATAATAGATTTAATCATAGTCGCATCGACATTTTCAATACACAGCTCTTGTAGCAATTGCTCTTCATAAAGCCTTTTGTATATAGAAAATAGCATAGAGTATTTTGCTTTGATTTCTTCTGAGGTAATTAAGACATCATAATGTGTGTATCTGTTTCGTAATTTTGCAGAACTACGTAAATGATCGATTTCTTCATCAGATAATTTTATATTAGAAAACTTGATTAATCGGGAAATACATTGCGTAAATGTAATACTTTTATCGTCTACAGAATATGAATCGATATTCGGCTGAATTAACCAAGGAGAGACTTTCAAAATAATCTCTTTCATAATTAACTCCGTAGCTTGCACCAAATTTATAAAAGCCATTTTCCACTTTATTTTTTTGTGGTAGTCAGAATGGTAAGATTGATGCACCCCTTTTTCATCAGCAATGATATAGTTTTCAAAAGATTCTTTAAGGAAATCTAGCGAATTTTCGAGCAAATCCAGTTCAATCTTCATATTTTTGATTTATACTCCTACTCGTTCTATTAACAACTAAAATATTTGTTATTTGCTATGGCAAACTTCTCACTATTGTCATGACATACCCGTAATCGGTTTATTAAACACAATGGGAAGTTCGTTTTTGCCTCGAATAGAAAGGCTTCAATAAATCTAAGTCTTATACAGATATGTTTTTTAATATTATCATATTCGTCTGACTGGAACCGTCGTTCCCTCTACTGACATAATGTATGTACCTCCGACATCGCAGACAATCGCTTCTGGCCGATAAGCATATTTGTATTCGTATTTATACTCTGCTTGTTGCCAGACTTGTCCATTTACTAATTTATATTGCTTGCTGCCATCCCAGCCATTAAACTCCCCATCAATTTGGCTTTCAATGACATAATCCAAACGTCTAACTGGAATAGAGTGCCCAGCCACAGTTAGCATATTACGTCCGTTCTCCTCTGTAATTAAAGCATCCGGACGGTAAGCATAGTGATACCAATAATGATATTGAGTTTGAATCCAATATGCACCATTAGCCATTTTGAATATCACATTATCATTAAATCCCTCAAAGCCTGTGTCTATTTTTCCTTGGTATATAACTCTTCCCATTTATAGCACTCCTCTCTATTCTATATGACGTTAATGTTATTCAATTCAATTATTTATGTGAGTATCGCATTATTCCGCTTATATGTAGCATCTGAATATTCACAAATCGGAATTAAATAAACATTATGGGCAGCTCGCATTTGCTTCTGAACTGCTGGCTCAATATGAGTAAATCCTTCTTTCTAACAAAATCAGAAATTACAAATTACTTAATTGCTGATATGTGTTTTCTATTAACATTTTAAACCTTGTTTCATTCTCAGTTTCACTTAATCCCGGCTCATCAATATAATACAAACAAGCATCAGGCACTAGAGAAAAATAAATACGGTCAAATTCGGTATCTTTAATTGATTCTGCATGATCTGTATAAAATGTTTCGGCTATATCATAAAATTGTTCTTTAGTGATCTTATGATTAAGGTAGGCACGTATTTGCTGTAATAATATTCCCATTACTTGATTAGAGGTAATAACTAACACCCCTCAGTACATTTCTGTTTATCTGTTTATGATTTCAAAGAATATCATAATCAAAATGCGAAGCTCAAGGCAAAGGCGAGACGACACATTTTGCTCATTTTTTGGCCTTGATAATCAGAAAGTTTGGCTTGTGCATGTCCTTTGCATAGTTCGGTAATCTATCAATAGTTTCTGGTGTCGGAACAGGCTCTTTCATTTCTTCAATTATAAATCCCGCTGAGATAAGCCCATTGATCAAATCAGAAAAAGTTCGATGATATCCCAAACAGTAATTTTGTATAATTAGGTACCGCTCACAGCACACAAAAAAGTCAAACCCGAAAAAGCGGCAAATTTAGAATTTAGCTGTTTTTCATAGTCTAAAATTGGGTGTCAAAAAGCACAAGATATTGTGGTCAGCTATGAAAGTCCTAATCTTCTGTTTTCTTTCATTTTCTTAATGTTTTATGACTTTTAAGAAACCGGAGAATTATACAATCTAAGTATTTGTAAAGCCTCATGCAATATTAACGTTCTACTTGGATAATTAAGATAAGAACCAATCAAAATATTACTGAAGGAGGTGATATTTTGACTGTTAAAAAAATGAAGATAAACAAGGTTGCACTTATATTACTGATTTGTATAGTTGCTATATTGATGTATATAGCTTATGACGCTAAATCTGCCAAAGTAAATTTAAGCTATAATAATGCATCTTGGAGCAGTCTTTCTTTAAAGGATCAAAACTCTATTCTCCAGAACAGTTTATTCAACATATTGTCACCTTATATTTTTGAGCAAATTCAAAGCTATTATAATGATAAGTTTGTTAATTATACTTTTGAAAAAATAGTGTCAATAAATGCAAATGATGGATTTGAATTAACTATTTCTTTTTCAACTTTTAAAGGCTCTCATAATTTTATCGGAAATGATAGTATCATCGTAAATATTAAATCAGGTACCGTTAAAATATTAGGATTTACTCATAAACCTATATAAATTTTCTTGATATATTTTTCTCCATCTTGTTAGCTTTTCATGTAAACAAAATTGGATTCCCTGATTCAAACAATTCAGGGAATCCATCGGTTCATAAGCAGAGAAAAAGTTAATCAGCCAACTTCGGCCCAACGTGCCAATCATCAAAAACGCTGCCATAGATGGTGGTATAATCGGACAGATTCATGCTTAGCATTCCTGCCGGTGTCCATGCGTCTTCCAAATAGGCGTAAGCCGTGTACTTACCGTCCGGAAACCACACCGGCGTGAAATGCACTTTGCGGTTATAAGTTGAATACATATTGGTTTTGAAGGCAAAGAATGATGAATCGCCATCTGCTGTAAGAGCAAGAAGCCGCCAATATGTGTTATATTCGAACTCGGGGAAGTAGGTTAATGCGGTCTGAGCAGCGGCAATGTGAGAAGATGGGGCAGAGGAACGAATGTTGCTTGAAACATTAATTTTGACGCCGTAGCCGGAGCGCATTTGTTTTCCGTTGGCGGTCGGGTCTTTATCATCCGGTGACAGATTCATGTTGGCTGATAAAGTAGCATGATAACTTGTAAAGCTGTATTCCCAATCACCGGCATCAACCCAACTTCCGTGATCAACCCATTCACCGCCGGATTGCCAATCGGTATGCTCTTCCCATACCCAATTTTCGTTCCATATCCAGTTCGGAATCCATGTTGCATGCCAAATGCCCCATGAGCTGGCAGTGATTTGTGTTTTGCTCGGAATATTTGGTATTGTAAAGCTGTTGTTGCGATCTTTAGCGGTTGGATTCGGCGGCGGATTTTCATTTAGGGATACAACCGTTGCCGTAATAGAATTAGCGCTCAATGAGCCTTTTGAAGAGCTTGCTGAAATATTGATTGTCTGAGGTGTGCTTGGTGTATGCCATTTAACCCATACAAGTTGGGATTCTCCTTCTGGAATAACAATATTGGTGACAGAATAAGAGCCGCCGCCAATGTGGAAGGTCACGCTTGCAGGGCTGTCCGGCGTAATTGCTGAACCCGTGGATAATGTCACAGAAGTGACCACATCGGTATCAACACGATATTCTGCACTGCTTGAGCCACTACCCGTTCCACCGCCGGAACCATTATCATTATCGTCGGAACCGTCGTCTTTAAACTTGACGATACCTAACCCCAAAGAAGAAATTATTGTAGAATCTGACTGTGGTCGAGTGGTTGAACCGCTATAGGCCGGATATCCTAAATCCGATTTTTCAAGAAAGATAGAAAGCGGCAGGTTTTGATGTGTCAACGAAACCATTTTACTACGTAATCCACCGCTTGCCATTTGGTCATAGGTTGCAGCTTCTGTGGCCGTCATGGCGTATTTAGTACCCATAAAGGTAAAATACGCCATCGGCTCAATTAGCAGTTTGTAATTGCCATTGATAAGCGTATCGTAAGATGCACCGGTAGCCGTGGCGATATACTGTATTACAAGCCTGTCGGTAAAATAGCTTTTAATGTCCTTAATATTGGAATTACCGCCATCGCTGATGATTTTAGGCAAAGCTTTTCCGGGATTTTCATAAGTATATTTGCTCGAAGACAAAGTCAAGACTTTACCGCCGCTATAGTGTAATTTACTCACCTTCCCGAAATGCTTTTGAATATTGCCCTCATTCTTATTTGTGAGATCAAGTGGCACGCTCACCGGCCTATTATCTTTCGACCTTACGACAGTAACCCTGACACCCTCCTCCCCATTATGCCAAATGTTACTGCCTGTACCGCCGCCCATACCACCGCCGCCGCCATCCATATTACCATCCCCGTCGGCGAAAGCTGTGCTTGAGATTGATGCGGCCAGAGTGATGCATAAAAGAAATGCTATTATCCGCTTCATATATCCTCCAAAATAAAAAGCATGGCCAAAAAATGGTCATGCTTTCATCGTTCTCTATTCAATTTTTTGGTCAATCCATAATTCCAACCTTATCTCCGGTCAATTCATCTCCGGGCTTACCGACTGTCGTCCCTTCACCACCCGTAGGATTAGTCCAGCCGAACACAGGGTCGTAAACCTGTCCGGGTTTACCTCCAGAGGGCTTACTGCTGCTTGATGGCTTACTTGACGGCTTTGTTGTTGGAGCAGTCGGTTTACTTGTATAGGATGGCTTGGTATTTTTATTGGTCAAAGCCGAATTCGTCGGCTGCGTTTTTGTACCATTGCTTGCCGTACTTGCGTCACCTTCGACCACCGGCTTTGGCGGTGTTGATGTGGGCTTTTGAATCTTGGTGAGTTGCGCGCTCTGACTTGCGCCGCTTGATGGGACGAAGGTAGGTGCCTGACTGCCAATTTCAGATGTATCTTCAATCGGCGCAATAGATATGGTTAAGGACGTAGGTGATGCACTGGACGCAGCCGCTGATTGTGGTTCTGCTGCCGGTGCTCCGGCATACGCTGATAAAGCAAAAGCCGATATGCCAATACAGATTACTGCTGCGCCTGTTATAATTAGGCTTTTTTTCGCCTTCGGTGTAATGTTGATTTTCTTCATGTTCTTTCCTCCATTCGTTCGTGATTAATTCTGTGGTAGCATTCGCTACTTTAAATTAATCACTTTTGTTGTAGATTGTCAAGGAATTATTTACCAATAGATAAGCAGAGAAAAAGAGCAGTCAAAAAATCAACTGCTCCCTTAATATAAAAATATATTCATAAATCCATTTCTTGTTCAAAAACAAGGTTGTCATTTTGGCTGAGCAGCTCCTGCAGTTCAGTCAGCCAATCCGGTTTGTACTCGCTTGTAAATACAATTTCGCCATTGCGGTATTCAGCAATATTGTCAAAACGGTTCTCATTGTCGTAAAACTTAACCTCATCACAATAAGGAAGAATCTTTATCAAAGAATCAAACCGGCTCCCGTATCTCCGAATAACATCCTCCTGTGGGATATCATGCCCGCCTTTTTCAACTCGGTTTTTGATTCGTTTTATACTTTCTTCAGCAGAACCTAAGCCAACGTAAAAAAGGTGAATATCATAATCCAATTTCTTGGCCTTTATTATTGTTCGTTCAACCATATGACCGGATAATGTGGTTTCCTGTGTAAAGGTAATGCCGTTCTTTAGAAACTGTTCCATCTTGGCAATGGCGATACGCGCCGCTTTCAGGTTATCCCCGCCATTCTCATGAGCGATTTTGTCAACATCAATAATATAACCCAAATCCTTACGTTCTGCTTTGAGAACACCGGTCAAACTTGACTTACCAGCACCGTTTACGCCGCCTACAATCGTATAGACTCTCACCTTTATCACTCCTTTGTTTTTATTTATTTTACTACATAATGATTTCATTTGCAATGTGAAAAGAGTGCGCCCTCAATCAGCTTAGAGTTGAAGAAATTGTAATTCCATCTCCGGGCCTTCTTCAAAACCTTCACCTTGACTTTCGTCAAGATTGTCAGCACTTTCTTGTACCATTTCGTTTGGAATTATTATTTGTGCCTGCACATCCAACAAGGCCATAATATAACCGTCAAAATAACAGCGTGAGGTCTCGCTGCTTTTGCAAGCTTTTTTATCGTCTCGTGCCTTTCCGAGCATTTTTACAACTTCCCTATATAAAAGGTCTTGAGTCATTAATACCACTTCCTATCTTTTAATTTATAATTCCATTTCCAATCCGGCTTCAATATCTTCTTGGGGAAACTCATTTTGAAAGTTCTGTTCCAGATAATGGTGCCATATCGCATCACTGGCTTCTCGGCGTAGGCGTTTATAAGTAGGATCATCTTCGTCACCAATAATATCGCAGATATCTTCTCGCTGCTTCATTTCAGTGTATTCTGAAGCATATTCCATGGTGTCGGAATAGAAATACTCAGTAACTCCATATGAACTGTTTCCGTGTGTTACCGAAAGTGCGACCATTTCACAACGTGAAAAGTGATCATCACTTGTGGTATATACTTCAATTTTTTGGTTACCGGAGAGAATTTGATACCATGAGTAATCAGGATTGCCATTCATTTCAGGTGGGGCAGTCAGAGACGTTGCACTTAATCCCAATTCTCGCTTGATAAGATCGCGGGCACGGCTGATTGTGAGCTTTTTAATGAATTTCATAAACGTCAAGACCTTTCATTATAAAATATTATAAATAAGGAACCAACTTGCAAAAGTTGATTCCTTATTGTAAAAATTGGTCTGAATGATTTGTAATCAGCAGGTCGTAGGTTCAAGTCCTATTGCCAGCTCCAATCAGGCAAGGCCTGAACAAGGAGTTTTGTTCAACAAAACTCCACATATGGGAGAGTTCCCGAGTGGCCAAAGGGGGCAGACTGTAAATCTGTTGCTTTATAGCTTCGATGGTCCGAATCCATCCTCTCCCACCATACTAAGTGCCCAAAAATGATATCATGCGGTGAAAGCCGCATGATATCAGGCTTTTTGGGCACTTTTTCCGTGAAAAATTGGACTGCGTTTTCAATGATGTCATTTGACCGTTTTTTGAGGGTAAGTGGATTCGAACTTTCACATTCAACCTTGCAAACACAGGAACACTTAATTTAGGAGCCCAAGCAGCATCCTTTTAGCATCCCCAAGGGGTTTTTTATCCAGTGGTTACAGATTCGAATCTCCGCAGGGTCACCATAATATCCAAACAGTTTAGATGCCATTGGCGCAAAGCCAGTGGCATCAACTGTTTCCGGGCTTTTTTAGGCCCGGATTTTTTTATTTTTCAAAAAGATGCCAAGGGCAGTTTCAGGGTGTCTGCGAGGATTTGAACCTCTTGCTTCCACGCTTTTCATCCGGCAGTCCACCAGCGCCCTTTTTGAGCGCAAAAAAGCAAGGAACACACTATTTTTGAATCGTATTTTTTCGCAAACTTTTGGGCGCCGATTGATTGGTCTTGCAGGGCCATTGGATCGGCGCCCTTTTTCATTTTAAGAGAAGAAAGTGAGGCTTGGCACTATGGAGGAAAACAAATTCAAAAAGGGCGCTGACTTTTTTGGAGAGCTGGCGCGTCGATTCCAGCGGGAACAGATTGAGTTTTCAGTCCCCGAGAACAACCGTCTCCCCATTCTTCTGAACGGGCAGGAAATTGGTGCGGTGATCCCCGATGGGTCGATGCGTATTCGTAAGGAATTTATTGATGACACGGAGGTCAGCGACCTCTGTCAGCGAACAGGCGAGATTGCGGCTGAGGTGCATGAGTACATGACGCTCATGGACAATGCTTCCCCGTTAAATGCATCCAGTCTTAGCGAGCCCTACAAACTGCTGACAGACTTCAATGGCTATGCCCTCGGCGGGATGGAAAGCAACCGCGGCGTCCAGTTCACCACATGGCAATGGACATACGACCACGACAGCCTTACCCTCGGCCATTATTTCGGCAACGGCTTTGCCGCCGCCAAGCGCGACTTTGCCTTTCGTTCCGGGCTTGTGCCGGAGGAAAAGAGGTTCACGCCGGAGCAGCTCATTGAAATCTACCGCTGCTGCGCCGACACAATGACCTCCGGAATTCCTCTCACCTTCGAGCAGGAGAAGCGGATCGACGAGATCCAGACGCAGATTACGGAAATGGTGCCTGACTACGCAGATCGATTCAAGCAGGCGCTGGAACAGGACGCACCGCCGCAGCAAACCATGTAAACAGAACAGAAGAACGATTTGGCCGCAGCTTTGACAAAATCAAAGCCGCGGCCTTTTTGCGTTTAGAGAGGAAGTCACGATGATTAATTTTGCAGAAGTCCAAGAGCCCGCCGTTTCCATGCCACGCGATGTGCAGCAAGACGACAACCCAGTCTGCACCTATTCGGAACGATGCCGGGGTTGCCCCTATCCCGCCCACGGCTTTATCTGCTGGCGCAGCGACGGCACTTGCCTGCGAACGGATATGGCAAAAAGAAATAAGCAGGAGGTATTGAAATGATCCAAGCAGTATTGTCCAATAAGCAGCATCCGGAATACGGCGTGGCAACAGTTCCATTTCCCATCGTCAAGGACGAATACGATCACATTCTTGCGCTGTTGGAGCCGCTGGGAATCGGGGATGCGGTGAAGCATGACTGCCACATTGAAGAAGTGCGCGGAGATTTCCCTGCGCTCAAGCAGATGGAGATGACCAATGCGAACCTCGACGAGCTGGACTATCTTGCCAAGCGGCTGGACAGCTTCGACGAATACGAAAAGGCACAATTTCAGGGCATGGCCTCCCGCTTGGAGCTTCATAGCGTTGAGGAGTTCATCAATCTGACCTTCTGCTGCCAGAAAGCCACGGTGATCACGGATTTCAGCGACATGGAAGCATTGGGGCGCAGGCACTTCCTGACCATGAACGGCGGCGCGGCGTCTCCGGAAGAAATGCAGGGCAAGGACTTCAGAAAAATCGCACAGGAGCTGCTGGATCAGCAGGTCGGCCGCGTCACGCACTACGGCGTGGTGTATGACAATGATTTTGAGATGACGGAGCTATATGACGGGCGGCGCTTCCCTGAATATCACTACGAGGATTGTGTCTTGGAGATGGAGATGTCCTTACGCTTTGCTCCCGTCGAAAACCCTGCCGCATACCTCTATCTTCCCATGACGCAATCCCAAATTGAGCGCGCTATGCTTCGTGCGGGCATTGACAGCTACGGAGATATGAGCCTGCAATTCATGGAAAGTAAATTACCGGATGAAATCGACGCCATACTGGATTTTGAGAATGAGAGTCTGTCCGACCTCAACGAGATGTGCCGCACCATTGAGCCGCTGAGCTCGCTGGAGTGCGCCATGCTTGGCGCGGCCGTTCTGTTGGCGCAGCCGGAGTGTGCCGCGCAGGTGCGGCAGCTTGCCGAAAACCTCGACCAGTTTGACTTTGTCCTTGGAGTCCACTCCCCGAAGGAATATGGGGAGTACATGATTAAGGAGTCTGAGCATTTCCAGTATGACGAAAATTTGGCGGAGTTTTACGACTTTGAAAAGTACGGCCGCCAGCGCGTGGAACAGGAAGGCGGCGTATTCAATCAGCGAGGCTACATCGCCTATCAGGGAACGCTGAGCCTCGACGAGCTGATGCAGGGCGACCCTATTGAAAATATGAGCCCACAGATGGGAGGGATGGAATGATTACGATTTCTTTGGCTTACGTCGGCGTGGATGAAGGATTCCGATTAAGGTTTCCCTTCTCTTCGACTGAGAACAGTAAAACACTGTTGGAGGTGCTTTACCAGAATCCGAGGGTAGATAGAATTGAGATTTCGGAGGTCAGCAGCAACGTATACAATCTTGGCGGTTATCTCAAAAATGTGGATATATGGAATCCGGATAACCGAGAGAAACTCGAAACCCTTGGGAGGACGCTCCAGACCATGGATCGGGATTCCTGTTTGAAATTTGAGGGCGTGTTGGACGCCAACAGCGTGAACGGCATTGACGATGTCCTGCGGCTGTCTGAAGCGCTGGATGAATATATTCTTCTGCCGGACGCGGGCGGGGGCAGCGCCCTCGGTAAATATCTGGTGACCCATGGCATAACGCCCTTTCCCGAAAGCGTTCAGCCCTATCTGGATTACCAGATCATCGGTGCGGAGTTTTATGCCGACCACGGCGGGGCCTTCTGCCGCGCCGGGTATGTGGTGCGAAAAGAGGAACTGCCGCAGCAATTCTTACAGAGGGGGCAGGAACAAAAAAGCGTTATGCTGCTTCGCCTCCGCGTATCCCATGGCAAGCAGCAAAATCCCATTTCCACCACGCTGACACTTCCCGCGGCCGATGAGCTGTTGGAGCACACAAGACAGCGGCTTGGCATTGAGGACTTTGCGGAAGCCGAGATCACTACGGTTGATTATATCTTCCCATACTTTGCGACCATGGTGCCGCAGGACTGCATCACCGTGGAGAGCGCCAACGCGCTGGCGCAGGCAATTGTGCAGATGAATCAGATAGACGGCGAGCTGCTGAAATATCTTGCCGCGTTGGAACTGGAGCAGCCGGATACTTTTGACAGTGCTCTGCAAATCGCAAGGAATATCAACAACTATGAGATGATTCCCGACAGCAAGGCGGACGACGGATTCCACACCCAATTCGGGCAGATCCGCCGCATGGGTGCGCCCATTGAAACGCAAGGCATGGGTGGGATGGAACTGTGCTGATAAAAATGCCGCAGACAAAATCATATCTGTCTGCGGCATGCTTTATATCCTATAACCTGATCCACAAGTGAGAATCCAGTAGGTTCGTCTCAGAGCAAAAAGGAGAAGCAAGCCTGCCAGACAAATCGGAAGTTGTCCATCAGCTATTAATGGGATAATGGAGCATCTTCTATGTGGTTTACACCCCACTTACAAAGTTCATGCAAAGCAGGCATCAATGATTTTCCTCTTTCAGAAAGATAGTATTCTACTTTCGGAGGAACTTGTGGATATTCATGTCGAACAATAAGACCATCAGCTTCTAATTCCCTTAATTGGTTGCTGAGCATTTTATGGGTAATTCCGTTAAGTGCTTTTTTTAATTCATTGTAACGCATAATATTTTTTCTCGATAGCCAAAATAAAATGTGCAATTTCCATTTTCCACCAATGAGGGATAGCGTGTATTCAAAAGGTTTTGAATTTATTTCGTATTGTGATATTTCCTTGTTCTTATTCATCTTACACTCTCCTTTTAGATAGTATCTTACTAAAAAGTGCATACTTGCATATTGTGGTATTAAGCTTATTATAAATGAGAAATAAAAATATACAAGATGAGGAGATAAGAATATGAACGAGTTCAAAGATAAAGAGTACAAAATATTTGATCTATTTAAGAATCAATGGGCTTTAGTAACTGCTGGAGATATTGAAAAATATAACGCATGTACAGTTTCATGGGGAAGTTTTGGAACTTTGTGGACAAGAGAAAACAATCCGGATGGCTCTGTTGTCACTGTGTATATTCATCCTGGTCGATATACGATTGATTTTATGAAGGAGAGTGATTTTTTTACAGTGAGTTTCTTTCCGCAAGAATATCGCAAGGCACTGGGATATATGGGGTCACACTCTGGTCGGAATGAAGATAAAGTTTTGGCTGCTGGACTTACGCCTGTTGCCATAGATAACTTTATAACATTTAAAGAAGCAAATACAACTTTTCTTTGCAGAAAGGTATACCAACACCAGTTTGCGAAAGAAGACATTGCACAAGATGTTCAAGATTACTATAAGTCAAAACCGACAGTTTATCCTGTTAACGGGAATGGTGAATGGGAACCGCATTGGGTATTTGTTGGAGAAATCAAAGGAGTCAAAGAAAAAAAGTAAATTCCAATTTATCTGCCTGTTCTCTGATTCGTCTTCGACGCCTATTGCAAAGTAAGCAGTATCTAAAACTATTCCGATTATACCATCCGCCTCCCGCATTGGCAACCAAACAAAAGGTAGCTATCTACGCCGCTCTGTGGTATGTTGTGTAGCTGTAAAATCAGAAAGGAGACGATGCCCATGAGCGTCAACGCATTCACCGAAGAATACGAATACATCGAACTATTCGGAAAACCCGGACTGTTCACAAATGCCCGCATCGACCGGGATACCGTGCCGGAGGGCTGGTACGCCTACGACCTGCGGGGCAGCGACTATGACCCCGGCGAGCCGGTGACGGTGGAGCCGAGCGTGGTGGTCAACCATGCCGGAACCATCCTGACTCACGAACCGATCTCATTCCCAAAGGAGGGCTTCAAGCGGCTGAACGGCCAGCTGGATTTCGCCGACGCCTACCACCTTTCCCTCCGAGAGTTCTGCGACGAACGCGGACTCAATTACCCCGAGGACAACCGAAAATTTACTTTGCGTCCCGCCTCTCCCGATGAGGCGGGACTTTTCTATTCTCAAGAGGAACAGGACACAGAACTCGCCACCGTAGGCCACATGCGCTTCGACCACGGTAGCGGCGGCAACGAGTTCTGGACAACGTGGTGGGAGCACAACGACAATGAGCTAAACACGCCGGAGTTCAAAGCGGAGCTTGAATCGGTTGTGGACGAGCTGCGGCGCGGCCCGCTGAAAGACCGCGCTGCCATGTCCAGCTACTGCAACAGCCATGCCGGGGAGTTGGACGCAGGAGCCGGTGGCAGCCATGGGTATGTGGCTGAAACGGAAAACTACCGCTACTGCCTGCGCTGTTCTCCGCAGAAGGGCGACTATTCCTACATCTACGTCTACGACAAGCGGCAGCAGGAGCTGAACATGGCGCAGGAACCGCCGGTCATCGGCACGGTCAGCTTCGCCAGCGGTGAAACGCTGTCCTATACTGATCCGGCCATCTTTTTGCAAGTCATTCAGGATGAGCTGCCCTATACGTCCACCTCCGGCTTCCAATACAAGGTGCTGACGGACGATCCCGCTGTGCGAAAGGGCGCGGATGATATCCTCTACGACCTGTTCGGCGAGAAGAATCCGCGTCCGCTGGAGGATTACGGGCTGACCGAGCAGGGGCGAGAGGCACTCAAAAACGCAAAAAATCCGAACCTGCCACACAGCTACCGTTGGTTCGTCGTGGAAAACTTCAACTGCGACGGCGAGGTGCGGTATGACACGGATTCCCTCACGGAAGCTATTGACCGCTTCAACGGCCTTGATTGCGACAGCAAGCGCTTGTGCGTCACAAAGGATGACGTCTCCACCGTTTATCTGGCAATCGCCGAGAACGGCGAAACCCATTTGGACGAGGGCTGGCAGAGCAATCCCCGGTTTGCGGATGACAACACCATACAGGACGCGGCAGAACGGCTAAAGCTCGGTATCGCCGGGCTGGAGCCGTCCGGCCCGACGATGAATTTTGGAGGAATGTAACATGGATCAGAAATGGCTTGCTTTTCTGCGGGAGCAGTATCCCGTAGGCTCTCGCATCCGGCTTCGGGAAATGAAAGACCCGTACCGGCCTGTGGAACCGGGAACGATGGGAACCCTGACCGGAATTGACGATATCGGCACATTCCATTGCAATTGGGACAGCGGAAGTTCCCTCGGACTGGTCATTGGCGAGGACAGTTTCACCGTCCTGCCCCCGGAAACGCACCTGCTGAAGCTGTATATGCCCATGTGGGTGGAGTGCTACGAGCGCAACCGCTGGGGCGATTACGAGAACGAGCCGACGGTGCTGAGCGGCGACGAGGCGGTACAATATGCGGATAACATCGCCGCGGCTCTGCTGCGGGAGTTTCACCAGGAGGAAGCGGAGCGCGGCCTCATGACCTATTACGGCAAAGATGACGGCGTGGACAGCAAGGTCAAGTCCTGCCGCATTACCGCCGAAGTCCGAAACAGAACACTCTGGGGCGTGGCGGAATGTCAGGTGGCCGGCAAGTTGACAGATGCAGAGCTTGCCTCTCTAAAGAAATATGTGTCCGGGCAGTGCAGCGACGGTTTCGGTGAAGGCTTTGAGCAGCGAGAGATCAAGGTTGGCGACTGCGAGCTTTTTGCCCATCTTTGGAGCGGCGATGACGGTTGGAGCATCCAAACTGAGCAGGAGCGCTTTGCCCCGAAGCTGGCGGAGGGACTGCCGGAGCTGTGCTTCTCCACGCTGAAAAGCACCGGGGAGCTCATCTGCATCAAGCGCGGCGAGAACGGCTGCTACAAAAGCGACTGGAATACCGATAGCAGAGAGAAAAATCAGGAGCTGGCGGACTACAACAACGAGCGTCTGGGCGTGACCACTGCCCAGCGGCAGGCCATGGAGTGCGGGTCCATGCACGGCTGGAACGTCCCCGGCGCAGACCCGAGCACCTATGAGCAGGAATCGCCGCAGATGGGAGGAATGACCCTTGGATAAGATTATGGACGTGTACATTGCCAAAACGGACTACGCCACACCGAGTGAAGCGCACGCGAATCTTTCCCTCCCCGCTATGCCCTTTGAATTGTTTGACGCACTGGACAGGGCGCGGATACAGCAGGGCGACGAGCTGTATTTTCAGGTTGAGGAATACTACGCATTCGAGAACATGGAACCATTCATCTCCGACGCAGTCAATCTGCTGGAGCTGAATGCTTTGTGCCAGAAGCTCTCCGAGTTGAGTGAGCGGCAGAGCTCCGCCTTTGAGGGACTTCTCAAAATGGAGATCGCCAAGAAAAACGGCCCCATCGCCATCGGGAAGCTCATCGACCTTGCCAGCAGCACCGATTGCTGCCATGTGGTAGGCGAGGCGCTGAACGACTCCCAGCTCGGCAGGTTTTACGCAGATAACGGCTTTGTGCCGGAGCTGGATAATCTCCCGGACAAGGTATTTGACCTGCTGGATTTCGAGCGAATTGGACGGAAGCTGCGTCAGGGCGAGGGCGGCGTATTCGCAAACGGCGGCTATGTGGTACAGCATAGCGAGCTTGCGGAAGTCTACAAGGATATGACCTTCACCATGCAGACGCCGGACTATCAGATATTGCTGGAGGATATGCAGGGCAATCGCATTGAGCTGCCCCAGCAGAATCTTCCGGATGCGGGCGTATACGCCTGCGTCGACTGCCGAATTCCCCTGCTAATGGCGGCTACCGATGCGGCAGATATTCAAGACGTTAACGCCTTTGCCGAAACGCTCAAAGGCATGGGCGACAAGCCCATGCGGAAGTACAAGGCTGTTCTGTCTGCCTCCGGCTGTGATTCGCTGGAGGAGGCCGCCGTGCTGGCGGAGCATCTGGACGAGTATAAGTTTGATGAAAAGGTTTCCAGCTTTCGGGAGGTGGCTCTGGCTGAGATGCACTTTTTGATGAATGGAGTGGGAACTGGACTGCTGTCGCAATATGTTTGTCTCACCGATTATGGCAAAGCCGTGCTAAAAAAGGACAACGCCGTCATCACGCCATACGGCCATCTGGTGCGCGAGGATCACCAGCCGATTCAAACTCCTCTGGAACGGCAGACTCAATCGGGAATGGAGATGATGTAATGAATCCATTTGACGCGCTGATCCGTCTCCCGGCCACGCCGCAGGAAACCGCATGGCTGCAAGCTCGGATGGAAACCCTGTCGGTCAGGGAATCCCTCATCCTCAACGCGGCGGAAACCGGATATATCGGCAAAGAGCAGGGTCAGCGGTTTGCTGATATGTTTATGGGATAGAAAAAGCGCCCGCCAATGCGGACGCTTCAAAGGCTTGAACGCTATTTCACAATTTCACAGTTGTCCAAGCCATATTCAATAAAGAGCGCAACCAGTTCATTCCGACTTCTGCCGGTCTGAGCGGCAATCTCGTCCATGCGCGAGCAGAGATCTTCTTTGATCCGGATTGAAAAGGTCTTATACCCATCCTCGCCCTTTGGGTTTCTCGGCGTAATGGAGAGTTTATTATTCGCCATACTATATCACCTCTAACATGATTGTACCGTTGACCGAGGTTCTGATATATGTTATAGTTTATGTTAGAATTTGCAGAAGGATGACGAATATGCAGACCAACGATTTTGAAAAGGCGTTCGGTGATTTTCTGGATCGCCGTGAATACGATCAGGCGGAGAACGCTCTGTTCGCCATGGTGCGCATCGCCTTTCTCGCCGGATGGAAAGCCGCGGGCGGAGATCCGCCCCAGCCGCAAAAGATATTTCAGATCATGCACAAGGAGAGCATCTCAGAAGACGCCATAGAAACCGATATCAAAGAGTAAATAGAAACACACGCAGGGGGCCGTTTTTCCGAAAGGGACAACGGCCCCTTCTTTTTTTATGCCCTTTTTCGGGAAAGCGCCCCGGAAAAGGAGGCAGATATGCTCAAAAGCGAGCTCGCGGGATACATGGAGATCTTCCATTGCGGCGAGCAGTACGCGGCTGTCAGTCGGGAGCTGGAAACGGCGTTCGGCATCAAGGGTGCGGAGCTGCGCGCCCTCATCAACACACTGCGCCGGGAGGGCGTGCCGATCTGCAGCAACGCAAAGGGCTATTTTTATGCGGAGACGGATGCGGAACTGCTCCAGACCATCGGGCATATGTCCAGCCGCATCGCCGGAATCAGCGGCGCAATCCGCGGACTGAAAAAGGCGCGCGCCCGATTTGACACGGGTCAGACAGCCCTGCCGCTGGACGGAGGTGATGACCTCTGAACAGCTTCATGAGCTGGATCGGCGGAAAAAAAGCGCTGCGGGATACCATTCTCCCCATGTTCCCGCTGTACTACGAGCGCTACATCGAGGTGTTCGGCGGCGGGGGCTGGATACTCTTTGCCAAGCCGCCCGGCAACGATTTTGAGGTCTACAACGACTTCAATGGGCTGCTGGTCAACCTCTACCGCTGCGTGCGGGATAAGCCGCGGGAGTTGATGGAGAAGCTTCAATATGTTCTCAATTCCAGAGAGGATTTTGAACTGGTCAGGGACAGTCTGGCCCGCGACAGTCCCGCAAGTGATGTCCAGAAGGCGGCGTGGTTTTATCAGCTGATCCGATACAGCTATGCCTCCAGCCTTGACAGCTTTGGGAGCCAGCCCCATGATATGCGGGCAAACTTTCCCCTGATTGAGCAGGCGCACCGGCGCTTGGCCAAGGTGGTGGTGGAAAACAAGGATTTTGAGAAGCTCATCCGGCAGTATGACCGCCCGGTGAGCTTTTTCTATTGCGACCCGCCCTATCACGCCACCGAGAACTACTACAAAAACGTGGGCGAAGGAGGCTTCACCGAAAAGGATCACATCCGGCTGCGGGATGCGCTGATGAAGATCGAGGGCAAATTCCTGCTCTCCTATAACGACGATGAATTCATTCGGGCGCTGTACGACGCGCCCGGAATTCAGCTTCTGTCCACCACCCGCATCAACAACATTAAGCAGCGATACGACCCAAACAGCCAGTTTGCGGAGCTGCTCATCGGCAACTACGATCTGAGCGAGCGCGCCAAGTGCGAACCCAGTCAGATGACGCTCTTTGACTACGGACGCCAAACAGAAAATGATTTTATGGAGGATTCACTATGAAAAGCAATCAGAACAACACGAAAAAATCCGATTTCAGCATGACCATCCCTTCGCAGCTTTTAGAGGACGCGGGAATCGCCGAGGCGAAGTGCGCGGAGCTGCACAGTCTCCGGCACTGCGTCGCCGTCCTTCAGGGGAAGATGACCGCGCGGGAGATACTCGAGGCCATCGAGTCCCTCTCCAAGCTGGCGGAATTTCTGACGGTGCAGCTTGCCAAAGCTTGCGGCGTTTGCGACGGCTGCAGCGCCTGCGGCGATGCGTCGGAGAGTGAGCAGGAGATCAAGGTTCCGACCGAGCTGCTGGATGAGGCAGGCATTTCCCGCGACGCAAGGCTGGAGGCTTACGTCGATCAGGACAACGGTCTGATTCTCGTCGGCTCCGCCGATTGCGATCATGACCTCTCCGCTGTGCCCGATGACCTGCTTCAGGTGCTGGTCGCGGCGGGCGTCTGCGTCGGCAGACTGGAGGAACATCTGACGGAGGACGACATCGTCTATGGAGAATGATACCTATCTCTACCCCCAATCCGTCGTCTACGCCCGAGAGCATCAGGAGCTCCCGCTATGGCGGGAGAGCTGGAAAGCGAACGTGGCCTGCAAAAACGCCATTGAGGAAGCCATCCGCCGCGACTTTGACGGGATGTATCTGAAGGAGAGCTGCGCCCAGAGCGTCATTGCCGAGTTCGGCTACAAGCGGGTAAATCTCGTGCTGGCCAACACACTGCAGGAAAAGAGCGATGACGGCCGGTTTTCCCGAAATAACAAAGCGTGGGCGCAGAAAACCTTCATCCAGCCAGACCGGGAGCACAACTATACGTTTGCGGTGGATTCCCATCCCGCCGTGCTGGACGGCTTTGTGGACGAATACCGCCGTGCGGTTGAAGCCCTCGGCCTGTTCAGCGGCAGGCAGTGCGAAGCGGATTCCGCCGAGCTGGACTACACCGGCCGGGTGCTGGTGCTGTCCCCGGATATTTTGAAGGAGGAATGCTGGCGGCCGGAGGATCAGCTCTGGTACGCCCACGACGGTTTTGGCTGCGGCCCAAATGCCAGAGGTCGCTCCATCCGCTGCACCTGCCTCGGCGACGGAGAACAGACACGCTGGAACCGGCATGATTTCATCGGCGCGCTCAGGGACGAGTGTATGCCGGAGTGGGCGCGGGAAAAGCTGACGGCGCTGACCGGGCAGGACGCTCCCGAGATCGGAGGCATGACCATGGAGTAAGGAGGTGACCGCCGTGGCAGGCATTGAACAAAGGAACGGATGCGTCTGGTACTACGGCAACCCGGCTGGATACATTGACCGGGACTCTGCCGTTATGGACGCCATATTCCAAAACGACGAACTGGAGCGCTGGCTCCAAAAAAATCACCTGTCGCCTAAGTGGACGGACGGCGTCTACGAAAGGCTCTCCAGCGGCGGTGTTTCCATGCCTGCGGACGAAACCGCACCGGCGCTCCTGAAAAACTGCCGCATCTGGCAGCTCCGGCCCGGCGCGGCTGTATGGAAGGATATTGTCAGCTTCGGGAAGCCCCTGCCGGAACCGGCGCTGGAGGATTACGCCGTCGTCTATGATGGGCAGCTGGACAGCAACGATTTGGAGGCGATCTACGATAAGTTCACCGAGCGCAGACCGCCCGGCTTTTCTGGGCATCCCATGTCGGTCTCCGACCTTGTGGAACTTTACGACAGCAGCGGCAGCGCCTTTTACTATCTCGACCGCACCAGCTTCCGGCAGGTGGAGCTTTCCCAGCCGGAGCTGGGCTTTGAGATGACCATGACCCCGTGACCCAGCGCCCGGACGGGCGCTTTTTTATGATCTCAAAAACGAAAAGGAGGAAATTTTCATGGCAAAAAATCAGACTCAAGCAGCGGAACAGCCTTCCGCAGAGAAGACCGCGGCGCAGTTGCCCGTCGACTACGACGTCCGTATCTTCGGCGCAAAGAGCAGCGGAACACAGCGCGCCACAGCCAGCGTCAACATCAACGGCGCATTCGCAATCCGCGGCGTCAAGGTGCTGGAAAGCAGCAAGGGACTGTTTGTGGCGATGCCTCAGTACAAGGTGGGAAGCGACTACAAGGACATCTGCTTCCCCTGCACCAAGGAATCCCGCGAGCAGTTCAACGCCGCCGTGATGAAGGCGTATGAGCAGACGCTGGCTCAGACCCAGCAGCAGGCGGAAACGTCTGCCCACCAGCAGACGCAGGGCATGTCCGGCCAGTCCATGTAATCCACACACAACAACATTTTAGGAGGATTTATTTTATGAAAAAGCTCATCAATACCATCAAGACCGCCGTCACCAACGCCGCCATTGCCATGCAGAACAAGGTGCGTTCCATTGTCTCCCGCGGCTGTGCGTTCACCCGCCGCGCGCTGGCGGGTAACGCCGGCGAGGGCTACATCGACACCGCCATCAAGATCCTGATCGCCGTCGTGCTGGGCGCGCTATTGCTGTTCACCCTGTACAAGCTGTTCGGCGATACCGTCCTGCCCAAGCTGGAGCAGTCCATCAACGATATGTTCGGTTACGGCGGCGCGGTCGACCAGCTCGGTTGATCCATGCCGCAGATGATCAGCGGCATGCTGTTTGCCGGGTCGCTGATTTTTGCCGGCATCAATGACCTGCGCAGCAGGACGATCCCATACAGCGCATGTATTCTTCTCACTTTGGCGGGGCTGATTTCTTTCAGCCCCGCCCATCTTTTGGGACTGCTGCTCGCCGTTCCGTTTTTCCTTGCGTCCGGCTTCGGCAGGGGCGGCGCTGGCGACACTATGCTCATTGCCGCCGCCGGCCTGTCGCTGGGACTGTATCCGGGGCTTATGGGTTTGGCGGTCGCGTTGCTTCTTTTTCTGCTGTTCGCTCTGACCGAC
>Ga0268263_1001425_pt1 | contig 21050 bp, 25 predicted proteins | sample Biomet5_FD_190358 | JGI IMG/M metagenome (GOLD analysis project Ga0268263, IMG submission 190358) | Microbial communities from bioreactor (seeded with sewage sludge) at LBNL, California, USA - Biofuel metagenome 5 (SPAdes) (version 4) | ecosystem: Engineered > Bioreactor > Anaerobic >... | reverse complement strand
CTGGTCAATCACGATTTGTATGGCGGCGACCCGCCGCGATGAAAGAAAGGAAAATCAAAATTATGAATGTTCTTTTGGTTGAACCGCAAAAAGCTCCCCATGAAGCAGAAATAGGCAGCGATCTGAAATCAATGCAGAATGCCGTGGGCGGTTTTATCGAAGCTGTTTACCCTTACGACGATCCTGTTGCTCTTGTCTGCAACGAGGAAGGAAAACTTAACGGCCTGCCGCTTAACCGCAGGCTCGAAGATTATGACATCATTGCCGGGACCTTCTTCATCTGCGGCTTGAGCGAGGACAATTTTGCTTCTCTGCCGACTGACCTTATGACGAAATATAAGGAGAAATTCGCCCAGCCGGAACAGTTCATGCGGCTGGGTGGACACATCATAGCGATTCCGATAGAACCGGAGAAAAACGCTCAGTCCCCCAGGCAGAAAAAAGAACCAAACCATGATGAACGATGAAAGGAGCTTAACAAAATGAAACGACCCCTTGCATATATCACCGCGCCCTGGAGCGCGGATGACATCGAAAATACCGAGGACGCGGCGCAGTATTGCCGCAAAGTCTACGACGCGGGCTTTACGCCTGTCTGCCCGGTCCTGTTCCTGCCGCTGTTTCTGAACGATCCTATTCCGCAGGAACACAAGGACGGCATCGACATAGCCCGTGACTTTCTGCGCCGTGCCCATGTGCTGGTGGTCTGCGGCAAAACCGTGGACGAGGCCATGAAAAACGACATTGCCATCGCGGAACGGCTGCATATCACGGCCACCACGCTGGACGGCATCCTCACGGTCAATGGACAGGGACGCGAGGCTCACAAAGTGAAAAGCAGAGGTGAATAACGAGTGTTCAAGCTTTTTAGAAATAAAGTCTTTATCGGGGCGATGTGTCTCCTGTTGGCGGGGATACTCGCTTTTGCCTTTCTTCCACGGCTGTACAGCGCCCAATCTTCAATGACGGAAATTGTAAAGCTCAAACAGACCGTGGAATACGGCACCGTCATAACCGACGATATGCTGACCGTCGCGGAAGTCGGTTCCTATGGCCTCCCGGATAACGTGGTCAAAGATAAATCTGAAATCACCGGCCTTGTCGCCGGGGAAACGATCTATGCCGGGGAATACCTCTGGCGTGACCACTTCATGAGCGCGGATATCTACAAGGAAACCGAGCAAAAGAACGGCTACGGATTGTCGGATGGTACATATCTGCTGACCATCGCTCTGCCGTCCGAATCTTCCGGTATTGCCGGTATCCTGCGGGCGGGCGATACCGTAGACGTTTACGGTTATACGGACAGTAACGGAACCGCCGCCGTCAACGAGGCGCTTACCGGCGTAAAGGTGTACAAGGTGCTCAACAGCAAGCTTGTGTCGCTGGATGATCTGGACGCCAAATTAAAGGCCGATTCCGGCAAAGATTCCTCAGATTACGATTTTGCCCCCGCCTATGTCGTATTCACAGTAAACGAACAACAGGTAAAAGTGCTGATCGGGCTTGAAAAAGACAAGTCCCTGCATCTGACCCTCCGAGGAACGGAGGTGCGGCCATGAGCATCTGCGCGATATGGGGCGCGCCGCAGTCGGGGAAAACCACCCTCGCGGTCAACCTCGCTTATGCCGTCAGCCGTGGCGACAAAACCGTCTGCCTCATTTCTCCGGCGGCATACAGCGAGATTTCCGCGTTCCTGGGCGTGAAAATCCCGGAGGAACACAGCTTGCGGGCGGCGCTGCGGGGCGGCGCGGGTATCAGGCAGACGGTATTCAAAATAGACGAATTGTTTTATGTGCTTGCCGCGCCTTCGACAGCCGATGTCTTTAACAGCGATTATACGGGCGAACAGGTGAAGACGCTGCTGGAACTTGCCCGTCTGACCTTCGATGTGGTGATTGTGGATTGCCCCTCTGAAACGAACAACCTGATTGCCGCGTGGTCGCTGAACCGAGCGGATAGCGTTGTCCTGTGCCTGGGCGGTCATATTTCCTGTGTCCTGTGGTACATGGCAAACGCGCGGGCTTTGCAGACGGTACGGAACCGGGCTTCTTACGTCAGCTCCGAGGTTACGTCGGATTTTGACTATGATGCCATGCACCGGCTTCTGAACTGTACGCCGGATATCCGAATCCCATTTATCCGGGAGGCTCCGCTGCTCCAAAATGAAAAACGGTTTCTGTATCAGATGCCCGGTAAAAAAGGCCGGGCATATTCCAAGGCAATCAATGAGCTGTACGGGGTGATAACAACATGAGCATAACGGCATATGAATACCTTTCCATCCTGCAAGCGACAACAGACGTGTCGGAGCAAACCCAGGAAAACGGCGGCATCAATTATCAGGAACTCCTAGAAAATGTGCGCGCCGTAATCGCTGAAAAGCACTCCAAGGAGCTTTCTTCCGCGCTGGGCAGCGCGGATGCCGCGAAAGCCCTGAAAACGCTGATTCTCAAATACTGCGTGGATGTCCTCGCGGGGAAAGAGTTTGAGCAGGACAGGCTGGTCGAAAAAATCTATCAGGATATGGCGGGGCTGGGCGTCCTCACGGATTATCTCTATGACCCCAGCGTGGAGGAAATCAACGTCAACGGGTACAACGTGATTGAAATTGATTACCCCGATCATATCAAGTACCTCTATGACAAAGAGGCTTTCCCGACACCAACGGCGGCGCTCGATATCATCAAACGCATGGTCCGCATGGGCGGGATGATATTGGACGCGCAGACGCCGCGCGTGGACAGCTACACCGGGAACGGTACACGAATATCGGCCATGATACCGCCCGTTGTGCCGCAGGATCGCGGCGTGATTGCCTCCATCCGAAAGCAGAACAGAAACGAGATCACCCGGCAGGAGCTTTTGGATTCCGGCTCCGCATCTGCGGATATGCTGGATTTTCTTACGCTCTGTCTGTGCAACGGCATCTCCATCGGGCTGGCGGGCGGCACCGGCTCCGGGAAAACCACCGATCAGGCGTACCTCTTGAACGAGTACATCCGAAGGAATGAGGATTACAACAACCGTGTGTTTATCATCGAAGACAGCCGGGAGCTGAATCTGATCGACTTCGATAAGGAAAACGCCCGTCCGGCGCGTGTGCTCTATACGGTGACAAAGGACCCGCCCAATCCCATTACCATGCTGGACCTGATTGTCAGTTCCCTGCGCTTCCATCCGTCCCTGATCGTCCCCGCCGAGGTCCGGGACGCCGCCGCGTGGGAGGCGGCAAACGCCGGACAAACTGGGCATACCATCCTCACCGCGTTCCATGCAGACGGCGCGCGGGATGCCTACCGTCGGTTGGTGTCCATGTGCCATTCGGCGCAGACCGGCCTTTCGGATGAGCTGCTTCTGGAAATGTGCGTGGGTGCCTGGCCGATCATGGTGTTCAAAAAGCAGCTCAAGGACAACTCTCGAAAATATATGGAAATTTTTGAGGCAACGGGTGCCGAAAACGGAAAACTCCAGGGCCGGATGCTGTACCGGTTCGTTATCAGCGAGACGGAACGCGACGGGCGCGGACGCATTGTGAAGGTTCACGGCTCCCATCAGAGAGTCGGAACCCTGTCACCGGAGCTTTTCACGCGTCTGCGTGACAACGGCGTGCCGGAAGCGGAGCTAAAACGCCTGTTCCCGGATGCCGGTCCGGAGGTGATGGAGGAATGACAACCATCAAACTGATTTATCTCGCTGTATTCCTGCTTTTAAGCGCGGCGATTTTTCTCATCAGCGGTTTGGATAAAGGGATCGCCGACAGATGCGGGCGCGGGAAAAAGGCTCGGGCCATTAAGATACGGAAGCAAACGCCTTTCACAAAGCTCGCGCGGCTGGAACAAAAACAGCGGCGGCTCATTGAAGAAATCAGGATGCCGAAAGCGGTTTACTGGCTGCTGACCGGCCTTGGCGCGGTGTGCGGAGCGATCATCGGAAAGCTCCTGTTTTCCCATGCGTTTTTCGCCGTTGCAGTCGGTATCCTCGGCGCGCTCAGTCCCCAGCTTTACATGGATTTCAAGCTGACGCAAACCAAAAGCCAGCACGTGGAAAAGCTGCAAGCCTCCATGATGCTCCTGTCCAATTCATATATCGTAACGGAGGATTTCGTGCAGTCCGTGCAGGACAACATCGACCTGCTGGAGTACCCAGCTCCTTTCCGGGACTTTCTTACCTACGTCAGCCTGATCGACGGCAATATTAAGACCGGCCTGCGACGGATGGAACTTCAGGTGGATAACCCCTATTTTTCGCAGTGGATCGACGCGCTGGTGATGGCCCAGGATGACAGGAGCCTGAAAACCGTCACCATGTCGGTCGTGGATTCTATGAACGACGTGCATCAGGCGCAGATGGAAGCGGATACCGCCATGTACTCCATCTGGCGCGAGTATTTCACCGTGCTGGCTTTGATCTTCGCGGCACCGGTTATCTTCCGCGTTCTGATGAAAGACGCCTATCTGATTCTCGTCACGACACTGCCCGGACAAGCCCTGCTTGTGCTTCTGCTGGCGGCGGTGGTGTACTCGCTGATTAAGGCGGTCCAGCTCAACAGGCCGCTTCTGATGTGAGGGGGCTGAGATATGACAATCACATTAACCCTGTTTCTCATTGCCTTGCTTGTGTTCCTTGCTCTGAAAACGGTCTGTGCAGCAGCGAAAGGACATTCTTGTGCCGGGTATCGGACACTCTCAAAAATATCCGGCTGGCAGAACAGGCGGCGTAACGTTTGGGCCTCCCCTCCGCTGAAACAACTAACAGCCCTCATTGCCCGCGCGGTACTGATGGATGAAACCACGGCGACGCGGCTCCGCAAAGCACTGGCTAAGGCTGGGCTGGTGATGACGCCGCAGGAATACACGGCCAGAAAACATCTCATCGTTGCTGCGGGTATCGCTCTGGCGGCGCTGTGCTGCTGCCTGAATTTTCTCTTTGGCGCGTTCATCGCCGTTCTCGGGATGATCTTTGCCCTGATGAAGCAGCGTGACGCGCTTGATGTGAGAATCCAGAAAAAGGAACGCATAATCTCACAGGAGATGCCCCGATTTGTCAGAACGATCTGCCGCAGCCTGCAAAGCGACCGTGATCTGTATAACGTGATCGGCGCGTACCGCAAAGTCGCGGGATCGGAGCTTGGCGGCGAGCTGGATATCCTGCTGACCGAGATGAAATCCGGTAATGTCCAGACCGCCCTCATCCATTTTGAAAACCGGCTTGGCTCGCCGGAAGCGTTCCGTCTGTGCGCCGCGCTGCGGGATATGAGCCTGGGCATCGACCAAACGGCAACACTCAGCTATATGGCCGACGATATGGCGCGTCAGGCCAAAGAAAATATCCGAAAAGAGCTTTCACTCAGGCCGGGGAAAATGCGCAGGACGTATTACCCGGCCATTGGTGTCTGTATCGCCATGATTTTGTATGTCCTCGTCGTGTACGTTATCAATAATTTAAATTCAATCGTGTAAAGGAGAAAACGAATATGAAAAAACTCATTCAGTCCATCCGCGAGAAAGCCAAAAACGCCGAGATTAAGGCGGCGGTTGCCCTCACAAATAACAAGGGCGAAATTGCCACCTCCACCATCGGCGGCATCATCGTGGGCGTGGTCATTGTCGGCCTGCTCATTGTGGCGGTCAACCAGTTCTTCCCCGGATTCTTTTCCAGCATGTTTGACAAAATGGCCGATAAACTGAACGGCAACTGGTAAAGGAGGATAGCAGCATGGCGGTTGTGAAAAAGGCTCGATACCTGCTGCGACAGAAACGGGGCGACGAAGCGGTTTCTTTTCTCATGACAACTGCCATGCTCGTCTTGATCTTCGCGGTGCTGGTATCAGCCATGGTCTACATCATGCAGTATTACAACGCAAGCTACATCTGCCGCCGCGTGGTACGAAACATCGAAATTACAGGCATATACGACGAGACAGAAACCAAAAACATCGTGGATCAGATGAAAAACTCTGATCTGGAGGACATCGGTGTTCAGGTTGATGCTGTGTACTACAGCGGCAGGAAAATTCAGCTCAGGCAGGCGTTCAATGTTACTCTTACCAGCAGCTACAGGATCACGATTCTGGAATTGGGTGAAAACCCTATCTCAGTGGATTTACCGATCAGGGTGAAGGTGGCCGGTATGTCGGAGGTGTATTGGAAGCAATGAAAAAGCTATTGAAAGACAGGACCGGAGGTATTTCCATCATTTTTATCGGCCTGGTATTTTTTCTCCTGCTTATATCGTTCCTGATTATGGAGATGGGCGCGGCCTACGAGAATTACTATGACTCGGAAACCATCCTCTTGCGGTGCTGCAACAGCGCCGTGGAGAAGGAAATATCCGACGCCTACCGCGCCGACAACATCCTGCATCTGGACGTATCGGCGGCAACCGCCGATTTCAGAAGTTACCTTGCCTCCGATATGCCGGACAAATACACTGTGAAAATCAATTCCATTACCGGCACAGCGACGCCCCCCGCCCTGACCGTCACCGGAACGGTCACATTCTCCACGCTTTTTCAGGAGTACGGCTTTGACGACGTGAACTTTGACTTTACGGTGAAGTCCACGAACTACCGGACGGAGTGACGGCCATGAGATACATCCCCATATTTATAAACGCTGCCGTTCTGATTTACGGCGGCGTTGTCGATTTCAAGCACCGTGAAATACCAAACCTTGTTCCAGTTGTGCTGTTCCTGACCGGCATAGCCTTTAGCTTTTCCACGTTTTGGAGTATACTCGGTTTAGTCGCCCCGGCCGTGCTGTTGTTTGCGGCGGCGAAGCTTACAAAGAGCGAAATTCCCGGCGGGGATTTCAAGCTGCTTTGCAGTCTTGGTTTTGCGTGCGGCCTGCGGGAACTGGCGGCAGTCATTTTTCTGGCCGGTATCGGCGCTGTTGTCTATGGACTTATCCGCCGCCTGCCGGTAAAACGTCACATTCCGCTGTGCTCCTACATCGCCCCGGTCTATATCGCCCTCCAGATTATCACGCTTGTGCTGGAAAGAGGGTGAGAGCATGTAATAAATATTACGGACAATATTTTCGCAACATCAAACTAAAATTTAGGAGGTACACACGATGAAGAAAAGAATCTCACTGCTGCTTGCCGTCGCTATGATAGTCAGCGCCTTTTGCATGACCGGCGCGGCAGCGGCAGACGCCACCACCGCAACAACTGACACGGCCAAAACGGATACAGCCGCTATCGGCTCCAGCGTTCTGACTGTAAAATACAACGGAGAAGCAATCACGTTTCCTGACGCACAGCCTTTTGTGGATGAAAATAACAGAACCCTCATTCCCGTGCGGTTCGTTGCGGAGACGATGGGCGCGGACGTGAGCTGGAATTCAGACGCGCAGGCCGCTGTGATTAAGCAGAACGGCATTACCATCACGGTGCCGATTGGCAGCGATACGATCTCGGTGACAAAAGACGGCATTACCATCACGGTCAAGATGGATACGCAGGCTGTCCTTGCAAACGACCGAACCTATGTGCCGATCCGCTATGTGGCGGAATCCTTGGGCGCATGGGTAAGCTATTCCAATCTGTTTACCACAGTCCAGATTTACAAGGACGTTCTGACCCCGGTGGAAATCACCCGCCTGCACAGCTATTATGACATGACCTGGGAAGAGTATTGTAAAAGCGAGGGAGAATCCAATTACGGTATTACGGACGCGAAAAGGTTGAAATCATATCCACAACTTGCATATTTCACCGGGGCGTACGGATTTGAGAACGCCAATGAATGGAAACTGCACAATCCGAACGGTATCGAAGTTCTTACGCAGCCAGCGCGAACACCTATCAACTACGTCGGAGTAGTTTCCGGCCTGAAATACACTTACGGTACACAGCCTGATATTGATTTTGCAAATCTGATTCTTGCGGAAGCTCGCGGTGTTGAAAAAGAAATCAATGGTGCGGGCAAAGTAAATATTGCCCTGAAAACCGACCTGTCATGCGTATATTTTTCCCGTCACTCCAATACTGCTGGAGTTTATGTCCGAGGCGTGTTGGCCGTGACAATTCCCCAAAATGCGGATATTTCTTGGATAGAGACGAACTACGACTTTATATCAAACCCCAAAGCCGGTGAAACCCGTAATGTTGATGTTGAAATCTATGTAAATACATTTACTGCGAATGTTCATTGGAGCAGTATGATTGCTTTAAGCTGAAGGAGAAAGTATGAAAAAATATAAATCCCGATTATTATCGGTTATAATGATGCTGGTGCTGGTGGTAACGTTCTGTTCCCCAGCACTTGCTGTTGTATCGGACTATGACCAAGAATATTTATCCGATTCACAACAGAATGCAATCCAGAATGCTACGAATGACTGGTGGGACGCTTACAACGCCGGAGATCAAGCAGGGATGGACGCTGCCCATGGAGCAGCCGAAGATGTACGCGCTACAGCAGATTATTCGGGCGGTGATGATGGTTCGGAATATCATCCTTGGGGTGACGATGATAGCGGAGGAGGCGGCGATTATTATTATACCCCCGCTGCCTACACCATAACGGCTACTGCTGGAACGGGCGGCAGCATCAGCCCCAGCGGTTCTACCTCTATCACTTCAGGAGGCAGTCAGACCTACACAATAATAGCCAATTCCGGATATAAAATTGCGGACGTTAATGTGGATGGCTCGTCAGTCGGCGCGTCATCCACTTATACGTTCAGCAGCGTAACCTCGGCCCATACGATCAGCGTCGTATTTGCGTCCGATGCGTCTCTGAGTGCGGGTAGCGTAACCATCGGTGACAACGGTTCCGGTACGCTGACTGGCGGAACAACCAAGAGCGGATATGGCATTACGGCAAGCCTGCCTGTCACGGCGTCCTACGTCAGCGGCACCACCGTTACCGCAGGCTATAACTTCACTTCGGCACGGACTGTTTCCCTGGAGTATGTGAACGGCACATGGCAGTTCCCCGTCAACAGCTCAAGCGCGACGAACGCAAGAAAAATCTACATCCCCGTGGAAACCCCGGACGGCACCTATACGATTACCTTTACGGTAAGGGCGCTCGACCCGCAGGCCACGGCGCTTACAGTCTCGAACGTCTACCTGACCTCGACCAAAAGCGTTACCATTACCATCAAAGGCAGTATGTATGACGACGACTTCACGGGCAATTCCTGAGTAATCCACAGTTTTAGAGAGAGGCGGCGGGTCATCCCCGCCGCCTCTCCATTTCCTAAACGCTCACATGACAGGAGGTGTTTTTTATGCAGGAAGAAGTAGAAAACCGTTCCGTGACGCTCATTATCAGCACGACAAAGCTCACGGCCCGGGTGCTCAGAGCGGCCATTGCCAAGTATCTGGCGCACCGCAAGGAAAAGAAAATCACAAAGGCCCGCGCCGGTCCCGTGGTCCCTCACGGCAAGCAGACGGTGAAGGAACTTGTCGGGCAGAATACGGGCGTGTCCAATATGGAGATCACCGACAGCAACATCAAGTCCTTTGACCGGGTGGCGCGGAAATACGGCGTGGACTACGCTGTCAAAAAGGACCGCAGCGTGTCGCCTCCCAAGTATCTCGTCTTTTTCAAGGCGCGGGACGCGGACGCGCTAACCGCTGCCATGACGGAGTTCACAGCAAAAACAATGGACAGGACGAAAAAGCCCTCCGTCCTCACGCGCCTACAGCAGTTCAAAGAGCTGGTTAAGTCGAACACCATCGACCGCGTGAGGCATAAGGAACAGGAGCGGACGCGATGAACGTGAAAACGAAAAAGCTGCTCCTGATGAATCTGCCGTACCTGTTCGTCGCGCTGTTTGCTACCAAGCTCGGTCAGGCGTGGCGGCTGACAGCGGGTGCGGACGCTTCCCGAAAGCTCCTGCACCTGATGGGCGGCCTTGCTGCCGCGTTTGCGTCCCCGCTGCCCAGCTTCCATCCGGCTGATCTCTGTGTCGGCGTCCTTCTTGCCGCCGCTCTCCGGCTGATAGTCTATATCAAAGGCCGGAACGCCAAAAAGTTCCGCAAAAACGTGGAATACGGCTCCGCCCGCTGGGGCAAGGCCGAAGACATTAAGCCGTACATTGACCCCGTTTTTGAAAACAACATCATTCTCACACAGACGGAACGGCTCACCATGACTAACCGCCCCAAGGACCCCAAAACGGCGCGGAACAAAAACGTCCTCATTGTCGGCGGCTCCGGTTCTGGTAAAACGAGGTTTTTTATTAAGCCGAACCTGATGCAGTGCGATTCCAAGGACTACCCGACCAGCTTCGTGGTCACGGACCCGAAAGGCAGCATCATTATCGAATGCGGAAAACTCTTGCAGCGCAGGGGCTACCGCATAAAAATCCTCAACACTATCAATTTCAAAAAGTCGATGCACTATAATCCCTTCGCGTACATTCATTCGGAAAAAGACATTTTGAAGCTGGTCACAACACTGATTTCCAACACCAAGGGAGAGGGCAAAGAGGGAGACGATTTTTGGGTAAAAGCTGAGACACTTTTGTACACAGCAATCATCGGTTATATCCACTATGAGGCCCCGGTCGAGGAACAAAATTTTGCAACGTTGATAGAGTTCATCAATGCTTCGGAGGTCCGCGAGGATGATGAGGAATTCAAAAATCCCGTGGATCTCATGTTTGAGGAATTGGCAAAGGAAAAACCGAATCACTTCGCCGTCCGGCAGTATAAAAAGTACAAGCTGGCGGCGGGCAAGACGGCAAAATCCATCCTTATTTCCTGCGGCGCAAGGTTAGCCCCATTCGATATTCAGGAGTTGCGGGACCTGACGGCCTATGACGAATTGGAGCTGGACACCTTGGGCGACAAGCGAACAGCCCTGTTCATTATCATTTCAGATACCGACGACACGTTCAATTTTCTCGTTTCCATGGCCTACACGCAGCTTTTCAACCTGCTTTGCGAAAAGGCCGACGACGTATATGGCGGGCATTTGCCCGTTCATGTCAGGTGCCTGTTAGACGAGTTTGCGAACATCGGGCAGATACCCAAGTTTGAAAAACTGATTGCCACCATCCGCAGCCGTGAAATTTCGGCCTGCCTTGTTTTGCAGGCGCAGAGCCAGCTCAAAGCCTTGTATAAGGACAACTGCGATACCATTATCGGCAACTGTGACAGCGCCATTTTCCTCGGCGGCAAAGAGCGCACGACGCTAAAGGAGCTGACCGAATCTCTTGGGAAAGAGACGATAGATACCTTCAACACCGGGGAAAGCCGTGGTCGAGAGATCTCTCACAGCCTCAATTATCAAAAATTGGGTAAAGACTTGGCTTCGGTCGATGAACTGGCCGTCCTTGACGGCGGTAAGTGCATCCTCCAGCTTCGCGGCGTTCGCCCCTTTCTCTCAGACAAGTATGATATAACCCAGCATCCGAATTACAAATACTTGTCCGACTATGATTCCCGCAACGCTTTCGACATTGAAAAGTACCTGTCAACAAAGCTCAAACCTAAACCGGATGATGTGTTTGATACCTATACCATCGACTTCTCCGGTAAAACAGAGGCCACAAAATAAGCGGTCTTTTTTCATATATGAAATCTACAACAAGGAGGTAAACAGTATGAGTTTCTTCAATAGCGCGGTAGACGTTCTCCAAACCCTTGTGATTGCCCTCGGCGCGGGCCTCGCCATTTGGGGCGCAATCAATCTTCTGGAAGGGTACGGCAACGATAATCCAGGCGCAAAATCGCAAGGCATTAAGCAGCTCATGGCAGGTGGCGGCGTTATTCTGATTGGCGTTACGCTGGTTCCGCTGCTCTCCGGCCTGTTCGGTTGATGCCAAATCAATAAACGCGCGCTGCGGGCGCGGTAAAGGAGGTAAATACTTTAATGGAAAACAGTAAAACGGTTGCCGTACCATTGTTGGAGAGCGAGTATGTTAAAGAGCTTTTAGCCATCATGGAGGCCAACGACGCACCCGGCAGGAGAGATTTGCTTGCAGTTTTGACACAGGTAGGCGCGATGGAGAGCCAGCTCAACGCGGCGGTCACAGAGCTTGCCGCTTTGCGCCGGGAGCTAAACGCGGCGCGGCAACAGGCTCACCCCGTGAAAACCGCCCTGCAAAACACGGGCGCAGCTTTGGAAAAGAATGTGACGGTTTTGCGAGGTAAAATGGATGCCGTCAAACAAGATGTGATTGACGGCTGTAAAAACGCCGTGGATGCTTTTAAGGAAAAAGGGATTTCCGCATTGGACAATATTGCCCGATTTTTCAAGGTGCGGCCCATGTTGGAGGCTATGCGCGGCGAACTGAGCAATGGCATCCGGGCCGACAGAGCGGCAATGGCGAAAATCAAAGCCATGAGTACGGAGTATCATGAGGCCGGGCGTCACATCAAAAATATGGGCCGGACGCTGATGGGAAAAGAGCCGGTTTCCGAAGCAAAGCCTTTGGGAAAACTGGCAAAATCTTTGGAAGCTCCGTTCAAAGCGGAGCTTTCCTGCCTTTCTGCCATGAAAAGAAGTGTGGAAACGGCGCTTTCCAGACTGACCGCGTTGGAACGGGTGGCAGAACGCAAGCCCTCTGTCCAAAAAACAATCGAGACGCTCCATGAGCAGATCGCACAGAAGCAAGAATCTGTACCTGATACAGAGAAACCCCGGCCTTTATCGCATGAGGCGCGTTAGATACTGTTTGTGCCGCTGGGTGAACAGACTGACGGCGGGAAAGGAGGCGATGCTTTTTGGATTTAATTAAGCAGCAAATTACTGAATGGCTGAAAGGGATATTAGTCAGCGGCATCATGAACAACCTGTCCGGCATGTTCGACAACGTAAACAGCCAGGTGGGACAGATCGCCTCACAGGTTGGAACATCCCCAGCCGCATGGAACAGCAGCATATACAGCATGGTAAAAACACTGTCTGAGAATGTCATGATGCCCATTGCGGGCATGATCCTCGCGTTTGTCATGACGCTGGAGTTGATTCAGCTCATAACCGATAAGAACAATCTGCACGACATAGACACATTCATGTTTTTCAAGTGGATTTTCAAAACGGCCTGTGCCGTCCTCATTGTAACGAACACCTGGAATATCGTCATGGGTGTGTTCGACGTTGCGCAGAGCGTGGTAAACAAAGCGGCGGGGATTATCGTTTCCAATACATCCATCGACATCAGTTCCATCATGACAAACCTTGAAGCACGGCTCAACGCAATGGACGTCGGGCCTCTGTTCGGGCTATGGTTTCAGAGTTTCTTCGTGGGCATTACCATGTGGGCGATGACCATTTGTATTTTTATCATTGTGTACGGGCGAATGATTGAGATATATTTAGCCACCTCAATTGCGCCGATCCCAATGGCGACGATGCTGAACCGGGAATGGGGCGGCATGGGGCAGAATTATCTGCGTTCCCTGTTTGCGCTGGGTTTCCAGGGATTTCTTATCATCGTCTGCGTGGCAATCTACGCAGTTCTGGTACAGAACATTTCGGTGAACGAGGATGTCAGCAAGGCTATTTGGACGTGCATGGGCTATACGGTGCTGCTCTGTTTCACGCTCTTTAAGACCGGAAGCCTTGCAAAATCAATTTTCAACACGCATTGATGGAGGTGAAATATCTAATGCAGGAAAAATTACAAGAGCTATATGATAGGCTGGACGCCAACCTTTCGGCGTTTCAGGCGGCATGGGAAGCAAAAAGCAAAGCAGAACTGATAGACGGTTCCCGCGAGATCACAGCCATCCGGGACACCCACGAGTACCTGACTGAAAGCCATGGCTTTGAGCCGGAAGAAATCGACTATCTCCTTCTGTTTGAAAATCCTTTGCAGGTCGTGGCGGACAAGTGGCTGGAACGCACGGAGGATTTGAGCGATTTCAGCTTCGCCCTCGATGAAGTCTTCGATAAACAGGACGCCCTTCAGGATTATGAACTGAAAGAAAAGTCGTCCGTGCTGGAACAGCTCCGAAACGCCGCCACGACCACCGCGAAACCCGCGCGCACGGCAAAGGAACAGGAGGAACGATAATGGCTTATGTTCCCGTTCCCAAAGACCTGACTTTGGTAAAGACGAAAGTCATGTTCAACCTAACAAAACGGCAGCTTATCTGTTTCGGCGGCGGTGCGCTCATCGGCATCCCGCTTTTCTTTTTGCTCAAGGGGCCTGCGGATATGAGCGCCAGCGGCGCGTCCATCTGCATGGTACTTGTCATGCTGCCGTTTTTCCTGTTGGCCGTGTATGAAAAAAACGGACTGCCGCTGGAAAAGATCGTCCGCAACATCATCCGGGTGCTGTTCCTGCGCCCGAAACAACGGCCCTATCAGACCAATAATTTTTATGCCGCCGTGATGCGGCAATATCAACTGGATGAGGAGGTGAGCCGGATTGTTCAAGCTCATCAAAAAGTTGTTGCAACGAAAAAGCAGAGAAAAAAACGCTGCTGAGGCACATTTTTACGATTCGCTGACCCGCGCTGAACGCCATCAGATCGACGCCGCCGTCGCAAGGGCGAAGCAGACGGACAAAAAAGAAAAGTCGGCGCAGGACAGCATCCCTTTCCAACAGATGTTCCCCGACGGTATCTGCCGTGTGACCGACAATTATTACACAAAAACAATCCAGTTCCAGGACATCAACTATCAGCTCAATCAAAACGAGGACAAGGAGGCAATTTTTGAAGGCTGGTCGGATTTCCTTAATTACTTCGACAGCTCCATTAAGTTTCAGCTCTCCTTTCTCAATCTCTCCGCGACGCAGGACAGCTTTGCAAAAAGCGTTACCATCCCTCCGCAGGGCGATGATTTCGACAGTCTGCGCGCGGAGTACACCGAAATGCTCCGGAACCAGCTTGCCAAAGGCAATAATGGACTTATCAAGACCAAGTACCTGACTTTCGGCATTGAGGCGGACAGCCTGAAAACGGCCAAACCCCGTCTGGAGCGTGTGGAACTCGATATTCTAAACAACTTCAAGCGTCTCGGTGTCGTGGCCGAACCACTGAGCGGCACGGAACGCCTGCGGCTGCTGCACGACATCTTCCACATGAACGCGCCGGAGCCGTTCCGTTTTTCATGGGACTGGCTGGTCCCTTCCGGCCTGTCTGTTAAGGATTTTATCGCCCCCAGCTCCTTTGAGTTTAAAACCGGCAACACGTTCCGCATGGGACATAAGGTGGGAGCGGTATCGTTTCTGCAAATCCTCGCGCCGGAGCTGAACGACCGGATGCTGAAAGAACTCCTTGATATGGAATCCAGCCTCATCGTCACCATGCACATTCAGTCCATGGATCAGGTGCGCGCCATCAAGACCATTAAGCGCAAAATCACCGATCTGGATTCCATGAAAATTCAGGAGCAAAAAAAGGCCATCCGCGCCGGATACGATATGGATATTCTCCCTTCGGACCTTGCTACCTACGGTGAAGAAGCTAAAAAACTGTTGCAGGATTTGCAGAGCCATAATGAGCGTATGTTCCTCGTGACCTTCCTCGTTCTCAACGTTGCAGATAATAAACAAAAGCTCAGGAATAACGTGCTTCAGGCATCAAGCATCGCGCAGGGAGGGCACAACTGCATGTTGACCCGGTTGGATTTCCGACAGGAAGAAGGTCTGATGAGCAGCCTGCCCCTTGGGTACAACCAAATAGAGATACAGCGGGGCCTGACCACATCAAGCACCGCTATTTTTATTCCCTTTACCACACAGGAACTGTTTCAAAACAGCAAAGAAGCCCTGTACTGCGGGCTGAACGCGCTTTCCAACAACCTTATCATGGTGGACCGGAAACTCCTGAAAAACCCCAACGGCCTGATCCTCGGCACTCCCGGCGCTGGCAAGTCCTTCGCCGCGAAACGCGAGATTGCCAACGTGTTCCTCGTCACGAACGACGATATTATCGTCTGCGATCCTGAGGCCGAATACGGCCCGTTGATGGAGCGCCTGCACGGGCAGGTCATCCGGATTTCACCCACTTCTACCGACTACATCAACCCGATGGACCTGAACCTCAATTACAGTGACGATGAAAACCCGCTGTCCCTCAAGTCCGATTTTATCCTCTCTCTGTGTGAGTTGATCGTCGGCGGCAAGGAGGGCTTGCAGCCGGTGGAGAAAACAATCATCGACCGATGCGTCAGGCTGGTGTACCGCAGCTATCTGAACGACCCGCGCCCGGAAAACATGCCTATTCTGGAAGACCTGTATAACGAGCTGCGGCGTCAGGAGGAAAAAGAGGCGCAGTACGTTGCCACGGCGCTGGAAATCTACGTCACCGGCTCCCTCAACGTATTCAATCATCGCACCACCGTCAATGTAGAGAACCGCGTTATCAGCTACGATATCAAAGAGCTGGGCAAGCAGCTCAAAAAGATCGGAATGCTCATCGTTCAGGATCAGGTCTGGAACCGCGTCACCGTCAACCGCGCGGTGGGAAAATCCACGCGCTACTATATCGACGAGTTCCATTTGCTTCTGAAAGAGGAACAGACCGCCGCCTACTCCGTGGAAATCTGGAAGCGGTTCCGCAAATGGGGCGGTATCCCGACAGGGATCACGCAGAACATCAAGGACCTTCTTTCCTCCCGCGAGATCGAAAACATCTTTGAAAACTCGGATTACATTTATATGCTCAATCAGGCATCCGGCGACAGGCAGATTCTTGCCAAGCAACTCAATATCTCCACGCACCAGCTCTCCTATGTCACCCAATCCGGCGAGGGCGAAGGGCTGCTGTTCTACGGCAACGTCATTCTTCCATTCGTAGATCATTTTCCGAAGGATACGGAACTGTACAGGGTTATGACCACCAAATTGCAGGAAATGACGGCGACATGATCGCCCATGGCCGGAAAAAAGTGAGGTGATGATTTATGGAGAAACGAGCGCCCCGCCTGCAATTCACAGACGAGGAACGCGCCGACCCTGCGTTGAAAAAGCCTGCTCACAGGGTACAGAAAGCGGCGGCAAGAGCGGACCGGGCGCAGGAAAAGATACCAAAGAAAATCGTAAAAACAAAAGAGCGCGTCGTTGAACCAGCCACCGGCAAGGTCACGACGTGCTTAAAGTTTGAGGAAATCGATAAGAAAAAGCCGCCCTCCAAACTCACCCATGCCGTCAGGGACGCGCCCGCCAACGCCATTTTGACGCAGTTTCATCGGGAAATCCGGCAGTCGGAGGATGATAACGTGGGTGTGGAAGCCGCGCATAAAAGCGAGGAAACAGCCGAGCTTTCGGCCCGCGCTGGCCGGAGTGCATACCGCTCCCATCGGCTCACTCCCTACCGGAACGCCGCAAAAGCGGAACAGCGGCTTGACCGTGCCAACCTCAGTTACTTACAGAAAAAGGATGTGCTGGACAACCCGCAGCTTTCCAGTAATCCAATTTCCCGCTGGCAGCAGAAGCGGGCTGTCAAAAAACAGTACGCCGCCGCAAAGCGGGCCGGTCAGACGGCAGGCTATGCAGGCAAAGCCGCTGAAAACGCCGCAAAAGCGGTAAAGACGGCGGCGCGGGAGAGCAAACGGGCTGCGGTATATATTGCACGGCACCACAGGGGCGTTCTCATCGCAATAGGCATTTTTATGGTGCTCGCCCTTTTCCTGAACTGCATATCCTCCAGTTTTGTTTTGCTGGAGGGCGGGCTGTCCGGTGTCACCATTTCCACCTATCCCTCGACGGACGAAGCCATGCAGGGCGCGGAAGCCGCCTATGCCGCAATGGAAACAGAGCTTCAAAACGAAGCTGACAACTATGAAACGCTTCACCCCGGCTATGACGAATACCGCTACGGCCTCGATACAATCGGCCATGATCCCTATGTGCTCATTTCTATTCTCACCGCGTGGTACGGCGGCGAGTGGACGTTGGACAAGGTTCAGGACACGCTGTCCATGCTGTTCTCCAAGCAGTACCAACTGACGCAGACCGTGACAACGGAAACCAGAGACGGTACTGATTATACCGTCTGTACCGTGACCTTGCATAATGAAAATCTATCCCATCTGCCGGTATTCATTATGAGCGAGGATAAAGTCGGACTGTATTCGATGTACATGTCCACACTTGGGAACCGGCCCGATCTGTTTCCCACGTCGGCCTATCCCAACGCCTCCACGAAAAAGGAATACACCGATTACGATATTCCCCCGGAGGCGCTGAAGGACGAACAATTCGCCGCCATGATGAAAGAGGCGGAGAAGTATCTGGGCTACCCCTACGTTTGGGGCGGCAGCAATCCGACCACCTCTTTTGACTGTTCGGGTTTTGTGTCCTGGGTCATCAATCACAGCGGCTGGAATGTGGGGCGGCTGGGCGCGCAGGGACTGTACGATATCTGCACACCTGTCTCGGCGGCTGACGCCAAGCCGGGCGACCTCGTATTCTTTGAACATACATACGATACTGACGGTGTATCCCATGTGGGTATCTACGTTGGGAATGGAATGATGATCGCGGCGGGAGATCCCATCGGCTATTCGAACCTCAATACAAGCTACTGGCAATCTCATTTTTATAGTTACGGGCGTTTACCCGCCCAATGAACGGAGGAATCATTATGAACCCTAAAATCAGCAAAATTGAAACAGAATTAGAAAGAGCAAAGAAAAAAATATCCGAGCTTCAAGACCATGTTCGGGAGCTGGAGCAGCAGAAAACCGAGTTGGAGAACACCGATATTGTCGGGCTGGTGAGGGACGCCGGTATGAGGCCGCAGGAGCTTGCCGCGCTGATTCAGGCATACTATGAAAAAACCGGCTCGTCCGTACAGGAGGACACAAAAAATGAGGACTAAACCGATACGCATTTTTGCAACGCTGCTGGCCGTCATGCTCTGCATGGCGGCTTTTTCGATTAACGCCCTTGCCGTTAATGATACGGCATCAGCCTCCACTACTTCGACACCGGACGGCACCGGCAGTGTCGTCAGCGATACGACCAATGGGGACGGCAAAGAGTTCCTGACCATTAAAACGTCGGACGGGAACGTATTTTACCTGATTATAGACAAGCAGAAAACCGGCGATAACGTGTATTTTTTGGATACCGTAACCACAAAGGACCTGCTCTCTCTGACACAGAGCGACAGCAAGGACAGCGGCAGTTCCACGGCCACTACGGATACCGCCAAGAATACACAGACATCGGAGGCATCGTCTACGCCGGGAGCGTCCTCCACTGCGGAAACGTCTTCCGCTCCGGCTGTATCCACAACCGGGACATCTGCAATATCGCAGACAGGAAAGCAGAACAGCACCGTAAAAATGGCCGCTGTTATCATTCTTCTGGCGGTCATTGTGGGCGTTGTGATTTTATTTTTGAAGCTCCGCAAGCCAAAGGCCCCCACGAAAAATGAAAAGGACGCGGACGAATACGATTTTCTGGAAGATGAGGATACGGAAGAAAAAACCGAGCCGCAGGATGAACAGGAATCGCCCGACGAAGAAACGGAGCGTGAGGACGAATGACCTTTTTCACCGATAGTCCCTATGAACGGATGATGGTGCAAAAACCCCGGCAGCGGCAGGAAGAATCGCCGCCGCCTTTACCGAAAGACCACCGCTGCTACGGCTGCTCTTATTACGGCACCTGCTGCACCGGGACCTGTTACCGTGACCTCATCATTACACCGAAGGTCAAGGCACAGGAGCGATGACAGCATCGACTTGTTTTGGATAAGTATGTGTATTAAAATACGGTTATTATATTATTAGGGATACTGCAAGGAGAATCCAATGATTAGAGAATTTAGAGCTGATGATATAGACAGCATCATGCAGTTATGGCTTGAGACAAATATTCAGGCACATAGCTTTATCAACCAGAAATATTGGCAAGATAATTTTGTAGCGGTAAAAGAAGAAATCCCTAAAGCAACCGTTTATGTATATGAGCAGGATGGTCAGATACTGGCCTTTATTGGCTTAGCTGGAGATTATATTGCCGGACTTTTTGTGTCAAAAAATTTCCAGTCTAAAGGAGTCGGAAAGCTACTACTTGACTATTCAAAATCCAAGCATAATGAATTGACTTTGCGTGTTTACGAAAAGAACAACAGAGCATTAAAGTTTTATCTGCGAGAGAAATTTTTACTTCTTGAGAGTGACACCGATGAAAATACAGGTGAACCAGAATTAGCCATGATGTGGAAAGACTAATCTAATTCTGAATTGATATGTGCAAGAGCAATCGACAAAATCGGTTGCTCTTTTTCTATCTCAACACCGAAAGGAGAACAAAGAATTGAAACTTGTAATCAGCGAAAAGCCCTCGGTTGCACAAAGCATTGCTGCCGTGATCGGCGCGAAGCAGCGCGGCGGCGGATATCTGGAGGGCGGCGGCTACCTCGTTTCCTGGTGCCTTGGACACCTTGCGGAGCTGGCCGAAGCCGACGCCTACGATGCAAGATACGCCAAATGGCGGCATGATGACCTTCCCATTCTGCCGGAGAACTGGCAGTTCACCGTGGGGAAAGACAAACGGAAGCAGTTCGACATTCTCCGTACCCTGATGCGCCGCGACGATGTGGACGAAATTATCAACGCCTGCGACGCTGGGCGCGAGGGAGAGCTGATTTTCCGTACCGCCTACTGTATGGCGGGCTGCGCAAAGCCGATGAAGCGGCTTTGGATTTCCTCCATGGAGGATGAGGCCATCCGGCACGGCTTTGCCGATCTGAAACCGGGCCGGGACTACGACGGCCTGCATCAGTCCGCGCTCTGCCGGTCCAAGGCTGACTGGCTGGTGGGCATCAACGCGACGCGCCTGTTTTCCGTCCTCTACCACAGAACCCTGAATGTCGGGCGCGTCATGTCCCCAACACTGGCGCTCATCGTGCAGCGGGAAGTGGAAATTTCCGCATTTCAGCCGGAACCGTTCTATACGGTAAATCTCGGCTGCGGCGATTTTACCGCTGCCAGCGACAAACTGAAAGCGAAGCCGGACGCCAAAACAATTGCTGCTGCCTGTGAAGGGAAAGCAGCCACCGTCAAGGCCGTGGAACGCAAAGAAAAATCCGAAAAGGCCCCCGCGCTCTACGACCTGACCACCCTCCAGCGCGATGCCAACCGCCTGCTCGGATATACAGCCCAGCAGACGCTG
>Ga0268263_1001422_pt1 | contig 21159 bp, 18 predicted proteins | sample Biomet5_FD_190358 | JGI IMG/M metagenome (GOLD analysis project Ga0268263, IMG submission 190358) | Microbial communities from bioreactor (seeded with sewage sludge) at LBNL, California, USA - Biofuel metagenome 5 (SPAdes) (version 4) | ecosystem: Engineered > Bioreactor > Anaerobic >... | reverse complement strand
GGCGGCGATCGTGGCGATGGTGACGGTCGTGAACTCGATCACCGTCGGCTTCATCGGGTACCTCGATCGCTCGATGTCCGCGAACTACCTGATCATCCCGCAGTCGATCGTGCTCTCTCAGGGCAATGTCGCCGCCAGCCCGGAACTCGCCCGCCGGATCGCGGACGTTCCCGGCGTCTCGGCGGTCACGACGCTGCGGCTCGGCCAGGCCCGTTCCGACGGCGGGGACGTCCAGGTGATCGGTATTGACCCGGCCAGCTATCTGAAGGTCGGCGACTTCGACTGGAATGCCGGCTCCTCCGATCAGGCGGTCAGTCAGCTGCGCAGCGGACGGTGGGTGATCGCGAACGGTGTCTACGCCGCAGCTCACCAGCTCGTCCTGGGCCAGCAACTCACGCTGGAGACTCCGAACGGCGCCCGCAGCTATCTGCTCGCCGGAATCGGAAACGACTACTTGAATGCGAAGCTGGCCACGCTCTACACGTCCCAGGTGAACCTGGCCCGCGACTTCAACGTGAGTTCCGATCTGATGGTGATGGCCAATCAGGATGCCGGCGCCGATCCGACCCAGGTCCAGGCGAGGTTGCAGCGAGTCGTCGACGCCTATCCCGCGTTCACGCTGTATCAGTCGTCGGCCTGGAAAGCCGACCAGCTGGCCATCTTCAACACCTCGATGATCTTCTTCGACGTGCTGATCGCCGCGCTGGCCTTGCCGTCTCTGCTGGCGTTGATCAACACGATGGCGATCAGCGTGTTGGCTCGGACCAGGGAGATCGGCATGCTGCGCGCCGTCGGAGCCACTCGGCGACAAGTGCGTCGGATGATCACTGCAGAGTCGGTGCTGCTGTCGGTGATCGGGACGGTGCTGGGTGTTGCGGCCGGGCTCTGGCTGGGATTCGCGATGGTGCTGGCGATGGGGGCTGTCGGCTGGCAGATGCCGTTCAGCTTCCCGTGGACGGGGATTGCGGTGGCGGTGATCGTCGGGCTCGTTTTCGGTGTCCTCGCCGCCCGCGGCCCGGCTCGTAATGCCTCCCGGCTCCAGGTGGTCTCGGCGCTGCACCAGGAGTGACCCGACCTACCCCACGGGCATTGGGAACGGGGTATGGCTGCGCCTACCCTGGCTCCATGAAGTCCGCCCAGCGCCGCCCGCACCGGCTGATGGGAGGGATCCTGCTGGCTTTTGCTGCCGTTCTCGGCGCCAATGGAATCTGGCTGGCCGCCGTCGCGAACCTCACTCTCGGCACTCTCCTGGTGTGCGTGTTCGCCGTTGCCTTGCTGGTGTGGGCTTTCGTGTTCACCCGGCTGCCTCGGCTCGCCAACGGCGCCATCATCGCGGCCGTGGTGGTGCTGCTGGCCTCGTCCGGCTTCCTGGCGTGGGCCGGGAACGTCAACACCGTCGACTACCGCGAGGACGCGGTGATCGTGCTCGGCGCCGCCGTCCATGGCAGCACGCTCTCGAACACCTTCCAGGAACGGCTCGACACCGCGCTGGCCTATCACCAGCGCAACCCGCAGGCCTGGGTCGTCGTCACTGGGGGGCAGGGGCCGCAGGAGGACCTCGCAGAGGCGGCCGCCGCCGCGATCTACCTGGAGAGCAACGGGGTGAGCCCCCGTCAGATCTTGCGTGATGAGAAGTCGACCTCGACCGAGGAGAACCTCCGGTACGCCAAGGGCTTGCTCGACAAGCAGTTGGGCCCGAACTACCGGGCCGCTTTCATCACCGACGACTTCCACATCTTCCGTGCCGAGCGAGTAGCCCGTGGGGTCGGCCTGGACGCAACCCACCTGAGCTGCCATTCTCCGTGGTACTTCTGGCCAACCAACTATGCCCGCGAGACCGCGGTCACAGCGTGGAATCTGCTGTCCGGAGGCTGAGGTGTCTGTTCGGTGATCAGCCCCGGACGCAGATCGGCCCCGCTCGACGTGCGAGCGGGGCCGATCGTGTCTAGAGGCTTACAGGGGGGTGATGTTCGAGGCCTGCGGGCCCTTCGGGCCCTGCGTGATCTCGAACTGCACCTTCTGGTTCTCATCGAGGCTACGGAAGCCCGAGCTTGAGATCGCCGAGTAGTGAGCGAACACATCGGGTCCACCGCCGTCGGGGGCGATGAAGCCGAATCCCTTCTCCGCGTTGAACCACTTAACGGTGCCAGTGGCCATGCAACAACTCCTTCTTATGGGTGCGGCCCCGACTGCCGAGACCGCATGTCGTCTCCGCACCCTTGCTAAAGCCTGGCTTCGTCCCGCCTAGGGACTCTGCCGGTACATCGACTACCGCACTGACGATACCGGTCGGCTACCCGATTGGGGAGCAAAGCGGCGGATGGGTGTCAATTTGTGACCTTTGTGAGACGAAAAACGCCGATGTTACCGCGATCATGCCGGGTTGGGCTGCCAGGCACCGCCGCACAACTCGCCAGTTGCGCGGCGCCGAGCCGCTTCCAGAGCCCGCTGAAGACGCGGACGGTTGTAGCGCTGGATCAGAATGAAGGGCAGATTGCCGGTCGCAGCGATGGCCAGAACCAGCAACCAAGCCGGCAGTGGCGTCCATAGCTTCATCACGAACACCGAGAGCACCGCGCGGACGTGGTGCGACTCGGCCCGGCAGGTCTCGACGACGAACTCTCGCAGATACTCCGGGTTGCTGGTCATCAGCCGCTTCTTCGACAGAGCACCGCGTCGGGTGAATGAGGGCAGCCGATCCTTCCAGCGGTCGATCTGCAGCCGCCGATAGATCCGGCCATGCTCTTCCCAGTTGCGCGTCCGATAGATCGGACGCTCGGGATCGAACCAGGAGGCGGGCAGGTACGGATCGATCAGCACACGCACCACGGTGGCTGCCCAATAGAGCATGAAGTTGAACCAGAACAGCTGGTCAAACATCGCGAACATCCCGATCACCTCTCCGATCCATCCTAGTCGTCTGGTTTTCGGCGCAGATGCGGGCACAATGGGTGAGAGCGGCGGCGAGTGCAGCCGGATCGGGAAGGGGTTCACCTTGATCGCAGTGCTGCTGACGGTCTGCACAGTCGGGCTCGTCATCAGTGGGCTTTACGGGGTGTACCAGGTGGTGGTGAGCATCCGCTTCGGCGGCAAGCTCCCCGCTCTTCCGGAGGCCGAAGGCAAAGCTCACAAGTTCGCCATCTTGGTCTTCGCGCGCAACGAAGAGGTTGTCATCGGCCAGTTGCTGGACAGCCTCAACAGTCAGGACTATCCGCCCGAGGCGTACCAGGTCTTCGTCACTGCGGACAACTGCACCGACCGGACTGCCGAGATCGCCCGTGAGGCCGGAGCTGTTGTCTACGAGCGCTCCAGCGGCGGGCCGGCCGGCAAGGGGGCCGCCCTTACCTGGTTCTTCGCCGAGCATTTCCCCGACGAGTTCGACGCCTGTGTGGTCTTCGACGCCGACAACGTCGTCGACCCCGGTTTCTTGGCTGCGATGAACCGGCAGTTGGCTGCAGGGCATCAGATCGCGGTGGGCTACCGGATGGGCAAGAATCCGTCCAGCTCCTGGGTGGCCGGTGCCAACACGATCTTCTGGCTCCTGCAATCGCGGTTCATCCATCTGCCGCGCGCCCGGTGGAACCTGCCCTGCACCACCGTGGGCGGCACCGGGTTCATGTTCGCCGTCCGGGTGTTGGGCTCCAACGGCTGGCAGACCAGGAGCGCCTGCGAGGACATCGAGTTCACCCTCAAGGCGATCGCGAACGGCTGGCACGTGGCCTTCGCCGATGACGCCTTGTTCTTCGACGAGCAACCGCTCACCTTCAGCCAGTCGTTGGTCCAGCGCTATCGCTGGTCGGTGGGCACGATGCAGCTGGTCCGCACCGCGGTGCCGCAACTGCTGGCCAGCGTCCGCCGCGGCCAACTCAGCGCCATGGACGGTGCCCTGTACATCATCGGCGTCACCGTGGGTGGGCTGTCCAGCATCTTGTGGGTGGCCAGCATCGTGCTCGGTCTCGCCAGCGGCGCGGGCGTGGAGAACACCCTGATCAGCCTGGCCATCGGCACAGTGGCCGGCTACCTGGTACTGCTGGCCTTCGGGCTGTTGGTGGTCCGCCTGGAGCGGGCCCGCTGGACGGGAATGACCAAGGCCATCTTCGGTTTCCCGGTGTGGCTGTTTGCCTGGTCGATCATCAACGTGGTCGTGCTGTTCTACCGGGATCCGACCTGGCACATCGTCAACCACACGGAAAGCCTGTCGCTGGCCGAGTCGGTTCGACTGAGCTCGCTGCCCACTCGCAACTCCTAGCCACCGAGCGTCCCCCGCATCAGCACGGCTCCTGCGCCGTCCACCGTGATCCGGGCGCCCGCCGAACAGCGCAGATCACGGCAGGCCGAAGAACCGCCCGGCTGCGGCAGCCAGGGCGCCGGCGAGCACCACAATCACATAGGGAGCCTTCAGCTTCAACGCGATCACGCCGGCTGCCAGCGCCAGCAGCCGGGAGTCGAAGGCCAAGGCTTGGCCGTTGGCAACGGCGTTCATCGTGATCAGTGAGGCCAGCAGGCCGACGGTCATGGCCGCGGCAAGCTCGGTCACCGGCGGACGATCCAGCAGCGACTGCGGCAACAAGTAGCCGGCCAACTTGATCGCGAATGCGGTCGCGGCACCGATCAGAACCCACACCAGAATGCTCATCGGGCCAGCTCCGTCCGCTGCCGCCGAATCGCCCACACTGCAGCGGTCACGGTGGCTGCGATCAGCACCGGGATGCCCGGGGGCACCAGCGGGATCGTGATGATTGTCACCAGGGCGGCCACCACGGCGATCGCCACCGGATCTTTGGCAGATAGCCGTGGCCATAGCAGGCCGAGGAAGGCCGCCACCGCCGCCCCGTCCAGGCCCCACTGCTTCGGATCGCCCAGCGCATCCCCGGCCAGCGCGCCGACAAGGGTGAACGCATTCCAGGTCAGCCAAATTCCGATGCCGGCCGTCCAGAAGCCGCGGACCCGCTCGTCGTGGCTGTCCTGCGCGGTGGCAGTGGCTGTCGACTCGTCAATGGTGAACTGAGCCATTGCTGGGATCCGCCGGGCCGGTGGCCGGATCAGGGCCTTCAGTTGCATGCCGTAGATGCCGTTGCGGACGCCGAGCAGAGTGGCCGCCGCCCAGGCGGCGGCACCCGTCCCGCCGCCGCCGATCACGCCGATGAAGGCGAACTGGGAGCCGCCGGTGAACATCAAGGCGCTGAGCAGGCAGGTCTCCCATACGCTCAGGCCGGCAGTGACGGACAGGGCCCCGAAGGAGACCCCGTAGACGCCGACCGCGACCGCGATCGATAGCCCCATCCGGGTGGCAGGGCTGAACCACGTGCCGGGAGTCGTTGCCACCCGAGCCAAGCTAATGCATCGGTAGATCTGTCCTGCCGGAAGGCTCAGTGCGCGGGCATCATCCTTACGGTGTGGTCTGACTTCGGCCAGAATCGAGCCAGCCGAGCAGTAGGAGACCGTTATGAGCCGCACCCTCACCCCGTCCCGGAAGGCCGACCGGATGAGCGACGACCGCAGCGCCCTGGACGCCGTCCTGGACGAGGCCCTGGTCGGCTACCTCGGGATCAGCCTGGACGAAGGACCGCTGGTGCTGCCGATCAGTTATGCCCGCGACGGGGATCGGCTGTTGTTCCACGGCTCCACCGGCTCACACCGGATGCGGGCGATCGCGGCCGGCGCTGAGGTCTGCTTCAGCGTGGCGGTGATGGACGCTCTGAAGATCTCCCGCACCGGCGAGGGCACCGGGATGCGTTACCGCAGTGCGGTGGTGTTCGGCGCCTGCACCCGGCTGGACGACTCCGAGAAGGAGCAGGCGCTCGAGGCGTACCTCGAGCGTTATCTGCCTGGCCGCACCGCGGAGGTGCGCCCCTCCACCAAGAAGGAGTTGGCCGCCACCATGGTGTTGTCGCTGCCGCTGGAGCAGTGGTCGGTGAAGACGGCCAGCGGCTTCCCGTCCGATGAGCCCGAAGACATCGCCGCCGGCGGCTGGGCCGGCGTGGTGCCGCTGCGCACTGTCTGGGATGCACCGATCCCCAACCCCGATCTGGGGCTGGGGATCGATGTTCCTGCGTCGGTCCTTCGGCTGACCGGTCAGGCCAGCGACTCCGGCTCGTAGTCGGGGAAGGTTACGTCGCTCTCTTCGGGGACATCGGTTCCGCGCGCCTTCGCGATCACCCGCATCAGGTGGTAGAGCACCAGCGCGGTCACGGTGCCCACGGTCACGCCGCCGAAGGTCATGTCGCCGAGGGTGAAGGTGAAGTTCGCGATGCCCATGATCAGGCCGATCGCGGACGGGATCAGGTTCACCGGATTGGTGAAGGCGACCTTGTTGTCGATCCAGATCCGGGCGCCGAGCAGGCCGATCATGCCGTACAGCACGGTGCCGGCCGCACCGATCACGCCCGGCGGGATGGTGGCGATCGCCTGGCCGAACTTCGGGATGAAGGCGAGCACGATGGCGATACAGCCGGCAATCCAGTACAGCGCTGTCGAGTAGACCTTGGTGGCAGCCATCACACCGATGTTCTCGGCGTAGGTGGTGGTTCCTGAGCCGCCGCCGAAGCCGGCCAGGGTGGTGGCCAGGCCATCGGCCAGCAGTGCGCGTCCCATCCTCTTGTCGTAGTTCTTGCCGGTCATCAAGGAGACCGACTTCACATGTCCGACGTTCTCGGCGATCAGCACCAGCACGACCGGCAGGAACAGAGCAGCGACATTGAAGTCGACAGTCGGCAGCTGGAAGTGCGGCAGGCCGATCCAGCCGGCCTCACCCACGGCGTTGAAGTCGACCTGGCCTTGGATGAGGGCCGCGACGTAGCCGACCAGGACGCCGAGCAGGATCGATAGGCGGCCGATCAGGCCCTTGAACAGCACGGTGATCAGCACGATTGCGATCAGCGTGATCCAGCCGGTGACCGGTGCCGCCCAGAAGCCGGACTTGCTCGACTCGCCCCAGGCTGCGGTGGCCAGGTTGAAGCCGATCAGCATCACGATGGTTCCGGTCATCACCGGGGGCATGAGGAGGTCGATCCAGCGAGAGCCGGCCAAGTGCACTGCGGCGCCGACAATCGCCAGCAGGATGCCGGTGAGCATGATCCCGAACAGCGCCTTGCCGATGTCCTTGCTGCCGTCGGTCCCCACGATGGTGGAGGCGAGCACAGGGGAGATGAACGCGAAGGAGGAGCCCAGGTAGCTGGGCAGCTTGTTGCCGGTGATCAGCAAGAACAGCAGCGTTCCGACGCCGCTGAAGAAGAGGGTCGCCGGGATCGGGAAGCCGGTGATCAGCGGCACCAGGAAGGTGGCGCCGAACATGGCCACCACATGCTGGGCGCCGAGCCCGAGCATCTTGCCCCAGCCAAGTCTCTCGTCGGGTTGTACAACCTCTCCAGGTTGTACGACGCCATTGCCGTGCAACTGCCAAATAGCCATGTGAGTTCCCTTTCGCCAGCGGCCGAGCGCAGCCTATTGAGCGGGCGACGTTGTTGGTGAGATGTTCACTATTGCGAATCTCCTGCACGGTTGGTCCGAATCGGCTATGCGATCGCTGTGCCAGGCGCGGACACCGGCCATTGGCTGCCGATGCGGCGATCCGTCGGAGGTGGTGCGATCAGGCGCGGCGCAGCAGGACACCGCCGAACGGCTCCAGTTCGAGGACCGTCGTGTCCGGCTCGATGGCACTCTCGGTCGGCAATGCCGGGACGAAGTAGGAGCCTTCGGTGCTGGACAACGGGGTGTAGTGGCCGGGTGGGAAACCGGGAAGCGCGCTCAGATCGACGCTGTGCGGTGCCGCGGTGAAGTTCACGATGGTGGCCAGCATCGTCCCGTCCTCTGCCCGGCTGACCAGGACCAGCAGTCCCGGATGCGGCGGTTCGGGGATGTCCACGAGTTCGGCGGTGGCCACGCCGGAGTCGCGGCGGACGGCCAGGATCGCGCCCAGCTGAGAAGCGAATGAGGCCGGGTCTGTCAGCTGGGCAGGCAGTGGGCCGTACAGACTGCGAGCTCGGGGCAACCCGGAGCTGGATGCGGTCGCGTCCGGGTTGGCCCCGAGGAGGTCGTAGGCGCCACGCTCGATCCAGCGGGTGTCTCCGTCGGCGATCAGCTCGCTCACCGCGTCGGCAGGCAGCGGCAGCGCGCCGACCAGATCCCAGCCGGATAGGGCGAACACACCCGGCTGCCAGGCGTTGAACCGGCAGGCCAGGAGGTGGGCCCGGCGGATCAGATCCTGCTGGGCGGGTCCGATCGCGTCCAGATCGGTGATGCCGAGGGCGGCTGCGATCACCGAGGCCGTGGTGCACGCGATCCCGTTCTCGACGAAGCGGGCGTTGTAGCCGAGCTCCGGGTCGAGCAGGACATCGCGCAGTTGCCCGCGGACGTGCTCGGCCAGTTCGCGTCCGCGGTATTCGGCGCCGGCCAGCCGGTAGTGGTCGTCGGCACGGTTGTGTTCGAAGTGGACCAGTTCATAGGTGAGCTCGTCGTGGTTCTGCAGCGCGTGTACCAGCGAAGCCTGGTCGATGCCGATCGCACGGGCTTCGGACAAGGTGAGTCGCAAGAACTCGGTGTCGCCGGTGCACAGGGCCAGCTGGTAGGCCGGACGAGTGACGAAGTCATAGGACAGGTCAGGGCCGTCGGCACCGGTCGCCCGGATGTCCTCGATGCCCAGGTTCAGTTCCTGGAAGGTGAAGCCGCCCAGTTTGCGCACCATCGAGCCGATCAGCTGGTTTGCCGCCCGAGACAGGGGGTGGCCCTCCGACCAGGCCGGGCCGTCGTCGGTCGGTTCCAGTCCGAGGAAACCGTTCGCGTCCAGACGCAGCCCGCCGGAGCCGAGGCAGAGCAGCGAGTGGGTGGCGTCGCCCAGGACGAGTCGCGGCCCGGCGAGGCTGGGGTCCAGCCAGTTGATGCTCGGCTGGCCGCCCTTGAAGTAGTGCAGATAGGCCCAGCGGCGGACGATCCCGTCCACTCCGGTGATCTCGCCGGTCACCGACCAGTTGGTCTCCTTGATGCCCGGCTCGTAGAAGATCACCCGCTGCAGGGCACCGATCAGGTAGCCGGCTTCGGCCAGTCGCGTCTCGATCTCGGAGTCGAGGTTCACCGAGTCCGCACCTTCGGGGACCTCCGGCAGCCAGGACCAGATCTGCGCCGGGAGTTCGATCAGGTGGTAGATCCCCGGGTAGTCGCCGTAGCCGAGTTCGGCCAGCCGGAAGTCGGCGCCTTTGCCGGTGTGTCCAGGGATGATGTCGTCGATGACGGTGCCACCGCTGGCGGCCGCCGTCGCGCAGAGGCTGCGAAACTCGGCCTCGGTGCCGAACTGCGGGTCGATGTCCATACTGATCCGGTCGAAACTGCCATCGATGCTGGTGGTCTGGGTCCACCCGCTCAGCCCGCCGGAGCTCTTCAAGGGACCGGTGTGGACGCCTTGGATCCCGATCTGGGTGAACATTCGCCACAGGGCCGGATCTCCGAGGGAGCCGAGGAAGCTCTGGCCCGGTGCGGTGATCTGGGAGAGCGGATAGGCGGTGAACCAAACTCCGGCCTGCCGGACGGCGCGGCGCGGGTCGGGAATGGCAAAGGACTTCGACCACAGCGCCGGGTGACCGGCGAGTTGCCGAGAGAGTTCGCCGGCGTCTCGCAGCATTGCTTGGCTCTCCAGCCAGGTGAGATATGCCGGGTTGTCGGCGCGGGCCGGCCCGTCCGGCTGCTGCGTGGTGTGCGGACGACGCTGCACCCGAGGGCGGGTGTCGGGAGCCTCGGCGGAAATCACCGGATCAATGTAGTCGGGCAGAGGGTCGTGCCACTGCGGTGGGCTCGCTCTTCTTTGTGAAGCCGTCCCGAGCCGTCGTGGCACGGGCCCGCTGACGCGAGCGCGACGGTCGTGGCGGAGCCCGGACCTGGTGAGACCGCCGATTTCGTCGCTGTGAGCGGGCTGTCGCCGCGACTATCCGGAGCGAGCGCCAACATCGTCGAAATGAGCCCAGTCAGAGGCTCGGATAACGACGAAGTCGGCGGTCTCGCGGGGATGCGGCCGGATCACGAGCTCGATAACGACGAAGTCGGCGGTCGAGCCGGTGCTTGTACGGTCTGACGAACGCCGCCGGCTAGATCCAGGAACGCAGCCACATCCGCGACAGCCAGTCGCGGTAGATCATCAGTTGATCGGTCAGTACCGGATAGATGTAGGCGAAGTTCACGGCAACCAGGGCAACCGCAACGCCGACGATGATCGCGCCGCGGCGTCGATGCGGACCGTCGGCCGGGCCGAGGATCAGGCCCAGCATCATCGCCAACAGGGTCACCGTGAACGGGATGATGCAGATCGCATAGAAGAAGAACACCGGCCGGTCCGCGTTCGGGAACCACATCAGGTAGGTCGACATCGCCGCCACAATCGGGACGCCGAAGCGCCAGTCCCGTCCGGCGATCCACCAGATGAACGCGGCCAGTAGTGCGATGAAGGCCATCCACCACAGCACCGGGGTGCCCATGGCCGAGATCACCCGCAGGCAGGTGTCGGGGCTGTCGGCCGGGCAACCGTCGGTGCCTTGCTGAATGCCGTTGACCGCGTCGATGCCGATCGGACGGGCCATCACCAGCCAGCCGATCGGATGGGCGTCGTAGGGGTGGGTCTGGCTCCTGATGTAGTCGCCGGTGTGAAAGTTGTAAATGTCGATGTGGAAACGGACGAAGGAGCCCCACATCGAGCCGAGATGAACCGCCAGCGGGTCGTCGGGATGCGTGGACGCCCAGTCCCGGTCCCAACCGCCGGAGGTGGTCAGCCAGCCCCACCAGGTGAGCACGTAGACGATGACGCCGACGATGACGAGCTTGGCGAAAGCCAGGCCGCCGTCGATCAGCGCCGCCCACCAGGCGCGCCAGTCGGAGCCGGCCAGCCGGCGGGCGCCGACGTCCCAGAACACGCCGAGCACGCCCATCGAGGCCAGGACGAAGATCGAGTTCCACTTGCAGCCCATGGCCAGCCCGAACATCACCCCGGCGACCACTCGCCACGGACGCCACCACAGCACGGGGCCGAAGCGTCCACCGAAGTCGGGGATGCCGCGCGCCTCCAGCTGGTCGGCCAGCCATCCTCGGTAGTAGTCCCGGTCGGCGATCACTGCGGTCACCGCAGCGACCAGGAAGAACGCCTGGAAGATATCCAGCAGCGCGATCCGTGACATGACAAAGGACAGACCGTCGAAGGTCAGCAGCAGGCCCGCGATGGCACCGACCAGCGTCGAGCGGGACAGTCGGCGGGCCATCCGGATCGTGATCAGCACCAGCAAAGTGCCGAAGATCAGCGGCAGGAACCGCCAGCCGAACGAGTTCAGCCCGAACCACTGCTCACCCAGCCCGATCAGCCACTTGCCGAGCGGTGGGTGCACCACGAACTCGGGCTGGTTCAAGAAGATGTCGCTCTGGCCGGCCACGACCTTGTCGTTGATCTTGTCGGGCCACTGCTTCTCGAAGCCGAACTTCCACAGCGTCCAGGCGTCTTTGGCGTAGTAGGTCTCGTCGAAGACGAGGTTCTTCGGGTAGCCCAGGTTGACGAATCGCAGGACGAAAGCCAAGGCGGTGATGGCCACCGTGACGATCCAGCTGTTGAGCTGGTCACGGAGTTGCTCCTGGCCGTCCCGTAGTCGCTGGATGGTGGTCAGGTCGGGCTGCTCCACGCTGCGGCGCAGCCGGGGCAGCGGAATCAGCCGACGCGGGGTCGAGCCGACGGCCGGCTCCGGTACCGCCTCCACGGCCTCGGAGTCGGAGACCATCTCGACATCTGCCACCCGGTCATCCTAGGCGGACCAGGGCGGATCGTGGCGAAGGCTGTCGGATCGGGGATACTGGCCTGCGTGGAAACTGACATCGGCAGCGGACGGCTGGTCCTGGCCGGCACTCCGATCGGCAACTCGGAGGACGCCTCGCCAGCACTGCGAGCCGCACTGACCGGTGCCGATCTGATCGCGGCCGAGGACACCCGGCGACTCCAGTCGCTGCTGGTGCGGCTCGGTCTGACCACCTCGGCCAAGGTGATCTCCTACTTCGACGGCAACGAGGCGTCCCGGGTGGACGAGCTGCTGCGCGCCATCGCCGACGGACGCCAAGTGGTGGTGGTCAGCGACGCCGGGATGCCGACAGTGTCCGACCCTGGCTACCGGGTCGTGGTGGCAGCGGTGGCCGCCGACTACCCGATCACCGTCGTGCCCGGGCCATCCGCGGTACTGGTGGCGCTGGCCCTGTCCGGGCTGCCCACCGACCGCTTCTGTTTCGAGGGTTTCCTGCCCCGCAAGGGCGAACAGCGCCGCCGCCGGTTGGCCGAGCTGGCCGCCGAGCCGCGCACCATGGTCTTCTTCGAGGCGCCGCATCGGCTCAATGAGTTCCTGGCCGATGCCCGCGGCGCGTTCGGCGACGACCGCCCGACCTCGATCAGCCGCGAACTCACCAAGACCTACGAAGAGACCAAGCGCGGCGGATTGGCCGAGCTGGCCGCCTGGGCTGCGGACGGCGTCCGCGGCGAGATCACCGTCGTGATCGCCGGTGCGGTCGCTCCGGAGCTCTCGGTGGCCGACGCCGTCGAACTGGTCACCGAGCGGATCGCCGCCGGTGAGCCGCTGTCGGCGACAGTCGCCGCGGTCTCCGCCGACACCGGCGTGGCTCGCAAGGCTCTCTATGCCGCGGCGTTGGCCGCCAGGAAGGAGGCCAAATGAGTGCCGAACTGCCGCCGTGGCCCGAGCGGCTACCCGTCCCCACCACCGATGCGCACACCCACGCCGGCTCGGTGCGGGAGTACTCGGGGCTGAGCGAGGCCGACGCTCTGGCCGCCGCCGCTGCGGTGAACGTGACCCGGCTGGTCGAGGTTGGCACCGACGTGGCGTCCTCGCGGGCGGCGATCGCGTTGGCGCAGGCCTATCCGCAGGTGATCGCCTCGGTGGCGATCCACCCCAACGACGCGGCTCGCCTCGGCACGTCCCTGCCGGCCGCCCTGGCCGAGCTGGAGTCACTGCTGGGCGCCTCCGATCGGATTCGTGGGGTGGGCGAGACCGGCCTGGACTATTTCCGTACCACCGACACCGAGGGACGTGACCGTCAGCGTGAGGCGTTCGCGGCGCACATCGCCTGGGCCAAGCAGCACGACCTCGCGCTGGTGATCCACGATCGGGACGCCCACGCCGACGTCTTGGACGTGCTCGCCGCCGAGGGTGCGCCGCAGCGCGTCCAGTTGCACTGCTTCTCCGGTGATGCCGAGTTCGCTCGGGCCTGCCTGGATCGCGGCTACTACCTGTCCTTTCCCGGAACCATCACCTTCAAGGCCAACGAGGCGTTGCGCGAGGCGCTCGACCTCACGCCGGACGATCGGCTGCTGGTTGAGACCGATGCGCCCTACCTCACTCCGCTGCCATTCCGGGGCAAGCCGAACTCCAGTTATCTGCTGCCGCACACCCTGCGGTTCATCGCCGAGCGGCGGGGTGCCGATCTGGCCGAGCTGTGCCGGCAGGTGGCCGACAATGCGTCCGCGCTGTTCGGCGACTGGGGGAGTGATGGCTGAGGGACTGCTGGACCCGCGAACGATCCGTGAACTCGCCGAGGAGATCGGGCTGCGTCCGACCAAGCAGCGCGGGCAGAACTTCGTCCACGACGCCAATACCGTGCGCCGGATCGTCGCCGTCGGCGGCGTCACCGCCGACGACGTGGTGCTGGAGATCGGCCCGGGGCTCGGCTCGCTCACCTTGGGCCTGCTCGAGGCGGGCGCGCAGGTGGTGGCCATCGAGATCGAGCCAGCGCTGGCGCAGCGGCTACCGCGGACGGTCGCCGAGCGGCTGCCGCAGGCCGCCGACCGGTTCCGGGTGATCGAGGCGGACGCCCTGACCGTCGACGTCCTGGACGGCCCGCAGCCGACCCGGGTGGTCGCGAACCTGCCCTACAACGTCAGTGTGCCGGTACTGCTGCATGTGCTGGCCCGCTTCGCCAGCCTCACCGCCGGGTTGGTGATGGTGCAGGCAGAGGTGGCCGATCGGCTGGTGGCACCGCCGGGATCGCGCACCTACGGGGTGCCCTCGGCCAAGCTCGCCTGGTATGCCGCCGCGCGCCGGGTGGGCAGCGTGCCACCCACGGTCTTCTGGCCGGTACCCAATGTCGACTCCGGCCTGGTCGAGCTCATCCGCCGTGAGCCACCGGCCACCTCGGTCAGCCGGGAGGATGTTTTTGCGGTGATCGACGCGGCTTTCTCGCAGCGGCGCAAGATGCTGCGCTCAGCGCTGGCCACCCGCTTCGGGTCGTCCGCTGCGGCCGGGGAAGTGCTGGAGGCCGCCGGGGTCGATCCGCAAGCCCGTGGCGAGGTTCTGGGCATCGCAGATTTCGCCCGGATCGCCGAAGCCGCCGCCCAGCGGCTGCGATAGCCTCACGGCATGGCATCACCGGCGATCGAGGGCCAGGCGGTCCGGGTCCGCGTCGCGGGCAAGATCAACCTGACTTTGCGCAGCGGACCGCGGCGCGCCGATGGCTACCACTCGTTGGCCACGGTGTTCCAGGCCGTTTCGCTGTTCGACGAGATCGAGGCCACCCCAGCCGAGCCAGGGCAGTTCAGCGTCACCGTCCATGGGGATCAGGCCAATCTGGTCCCGGATGGCCCGGACAACCTCGCCGTCCGCGCCGCCCAGATGCTGGCCGAGCAGGCCGGCCATCACGGCGCCGGGGTGAATCTGGTCATCCGCAAGTCGATTCCGGTCACCGGCGGGATGGCCGGCGGGTCGGCGGACGCCGCCGGCGCCTTGCTGGCGTGCTCTGTGCTCTGGGATCTGGACATCACCCCTGATGAACTTCGGGTTTTCGGTGCCCAGCTGGGTGCTGACGTCCCATTCTGCCTGGCCGGAGGGACGGCGCTGGGCACCGACCGCGGCGATCGGCTGGTGCCGGTGCTGAGCCGCGGCAGCTACCACTGGGTGCTGGCTTTCAGCGATCGTGGGCTGTCCACGCCTGCGGTATTCACCAAGTTCGACGAGCTCGGCTGTGGTGGCTCCGAGCTGGAGCCGCCACAGGATCTACTCAATGCGCTGGTCTCCGGCGACCCGGTGGCCTTGGGCAAGGCTCTGGCCAACGATCTCAGTGAGGCGGCGCTGGCATTGCGTCCGGATCTGACCCGGGTGATCGAGACCGGCACCGAACTGGGCGCGATCGGCTCAGTCATCTCCGGCTCCGGACCGACGGTCGCCTTCCTGGCGGCCAATGAGTCGGCGGCCGTCGATCTCTCGGTCGCGCTGTCGGGCTCGGGTGTCTGCCACGGCGTCCGTCGGGTCACCGGACCGGTGCCTGGCGCCCGGCTGCTGGGCTGAGCCTGCGGCCTTAGCTGCTGACCGGCTCCGTCACCTCGGTGTGGTCGAACTCGCGTCCGGGCAGGATCCGGGCCAGGAACAACAGTCCCAACAGCAGGACGGCCGGGACGAACATCGTGTGCTGAACGCCGATGCTGCCGACCAGGGTGCCCATGATCGCTGGCGCGATCAGGAAGGTGGCGTAGCCGAAGGTGACCACAACGGCCAGGCCGCGTCCGCCGGCGAGGTGTCCGGCCGAGGCGTAGACCTGCGGGGCGATCATGCCGATGCCCAGGCCGACCAGGCCCCAGCCGAGCAGGATCACCGGCAGTGGCGTGGCCAGTGCGGCGATCAGATAGCCCACGGCCGAGCAGGCCCCGCCGAAGCGGGTCACCGCGCGGCGTCCGAAGCGGGCCACCAGGAAGTCGCCGAGCAGCCGGATGACCACCATGGCGCCGGCCAGCATGGTCACACCGAGAGCAGCGGTGCCGGCGTCGGCGCCGGTGACCGTGGCCACATGCAGACCCGACCAGTCCATGGCGGTGCCCTCGCCGAGCCCGAAGGCGATCGCCATCACGCCGAACAGCCACACCACCGGGGGCAGCTTCGCCTTCGGCCCGTCCTGAACCTGGTGGCTCACCGGGGCCGTCTCCGGCACGATGAACCAGCCGACGATCAGGGCCGGGATGCCGACTCCCGCAGCAATCGCCGTCGCCCAGTGCACTGTCGGATCGGCCTGGGCGGCCAGCAGCGGCGACAGCACCACCAGCAGGCCGGCACCCAGGAAGTTGCCGATCGACCAGGTGCCGTGGAAGAAGCTCATGATCGGACGCGGCCGCCGCTTCTCGACCTGGACCCCGACGGCGTTCATGGCGACATCTACTCCGCCGTTGCCGATACCGAGGATCACTCCGCCCGCGAACATCACCGGCAGGCTCGGCGACCAGCCGATCAGGGCGACCCCGATGGCTTGCAGTGGGATCATCGCCAGGCTCACCCGACGCGCACCGAACCTGTCGGAGATCCGTCCGACGATCTGCATGGACGCGATCGCGGACAACCCCATGGTGATGAAGAACACCGAGAGGAACTGCGCTGACAAGTCGAAACGCGCCTTGAGCGTCGGGATGGACGCCGCGTAGGCGCCGATCACCAGCCCGTTGTAGGCGAACAGGGAGACGACGGCCGCGGCGGCCTTGCCGGAGGTCAGGGAGTTCACCGGAGTGACTCTAGTGGCGTCGCCCGACAGTTATGCAAGCGCTCTCAGTGAGTTCTACTCAGTCTTCGGTCGGGTGGGTCAGCAGCTTCGGGTCCGGACGCAGGTTCCGCATGCCGTACCAGGCGAGGTTCACCAGGTGGGCAGCCATCACCGGCTTGGCCAGGCCTAGCTCGTCCCTGGTATCCATCCACCATTGTCCGGCCAGGCCGACCAGGCCGACAAGCATCTGTGAGTAGAGCGGTGCACTGGCCGGGTTCAGCGAGCGCTTGGTGAACTCGTCGGCCAGGAGGTCTTCGACTCGGGAGGCGACATCGGACAGGATCGTCGCGAAGGACCCCTCCGGGGAGGTGGCCGAGGAATCCCGGGACAGAATCCGGAAGCCGTTGGGGTGATCGTCGATGTAGTCGAGCAGAGCCAGCGTGCCCAGCTCGATCAGCGTGCGCGGAGTGGCCTTCGGGGTGGTGATCGCGGCGTGGATCGCGTCGTGCAGGGTGCGCACCTCGCGGTCGACCACCACGGCGTACAGGCCTTCCTTGCCGCCGAAGTGCTCATAGATCACCGGCTTGCTGACCCCGGCATGTGAGGCAATCTCTTCGACCGAGGTGCCGTCCAGACCACGCTCGGCGAACAGTGCCCGGGCCACGTCGATCAACTGCTCACGGCGCTCGTTCCGCGTCATTCGGACGCGGCTGCGCCGCGCACGCTGATTCGCCGGGACCGCCTGGGACATAGGCCAAGTCTGGACCGCCGTCCGCGCCTTGGCGAATCCCTCTCGCTACGTGTCGCGCTCCTTGCGTCCGGGCCGCCGAGTCGCGAGCGCCGTCGTCCACCCGTAGAGTTGGCTTCGGCCGCCTCGCGGCGGCCGTTCCCCGGTTGGTCTGCCGGCAGGGCCCGCCTGACTTTGAATCAGGACTAGCGACGCAGGTTCGACTCCTGCCCGGGGAGCACTGTGCGTCCCTTCGACCGCCTTCACAGTCGCAGAGTGGACCTGAACTCGCTCAGACGGCGAAGAGATGTCCACTTTGCGACTTTTCGGGGAGGCCGGGCGGGGCGGATTGTCAGCCCTGGCTGGCACGATGGGGTCATGCGCTGGCCGGAATGGATGATCTATCAGATCCCGGCGGCGTCCACGCTCGGCTTCGGTAGTAGGCGTCCGAACTCCCTGCGGGACGGGGCGCGTCAGGTGCTCGCCGCGATCAGTGGGACGGCGCTGCTCGGTCCCCGGTCCGGCGTCGTCTGGCGGGGGCATGCCGACATCGCCTGGCGGCTGGAGTCCAAGGCGTCCCGCGAGCGGCTGAGCCCGGCGCAGGTGGCTGATCGTGAAAGGGAGATGCTGCGTGAGGCCCGCCGGCTCGGAGTGGACGGTGCCCAGCGGATGGGGGACTGGGAGATCCTGGCCCGGCTGCGCCATCACGGCGCGATCACCCGGCTGATCGATGCCACCACCGATCCGTTCATCGCCTTGTGGTTCCTGTGTGAGGACGGCTCGCCGCAGTCGAAGGAGGCGGACGGCCTGCTGCTGGCCATCCAGCGCAGCACCTTCACCGAGATCCAGCAGCCCTATCGCACCGACAGCTACCCGGAGATGCTGAGGAAGCCGCCGGCGGCGCTGATCTACTCCACGCCGCCGATCGATCCGCGGATCGCCGCCCAGCGCGGCCTGTTCGTGCTGCACAGCCAGCCGCTCAGTGCCGAGATGTCGCCGGCCTCCGAGCTGGGCCAGGTGGTTCCGCCGTCAAAGGCATGGGCAGGCAAGTATCAGGAGTATCTGCGCCGGGTGTGCGGCTCCGACCCGCTCACCGAAGACCTCGGACGGCCCCAGTTCCAGTTCCCCGACATGCTCGGCATCCGGGTCCCGGCGGCGGTCAAGCCGGTCCTCTCCGACATGCTGCGGGACAACTTCGGTTTCAGTCGCAGTTCGATCTTCCCCGATTTCGCCGGCCTCGGCGAGGTGTACTCCCGTCCGCTCGGCTGAGCGCGGCTCCACCTCGCTTGATAGCAGGCAGGGGAGCTAATGCGGTCTAGAGACCGACGGCATCCACGCCGTGCACAGCCTGCTTGTGGGTGAAACCCTCGAACTCAAGCTGATGGATCAACCCGGAGCGAGAGAAGGAGGAGTAATCGAGGTACTCCTGAGCTTTCAACTCCGCTTGCTCGTTCCAGTCGACATTCACGTGCTCGACGGCGAACGCCGCATCGGCCTTGGAGAAGCCCTCGAACTTCAGCTGATTGATCAGCCCGGACTTCGAGAACGCTGAGTAGTCAAGGTATTCGGCAGCCTTGTCTATCGCCTGCTCCTGGGACATCGTGTACCCGGGATCGTCGGCGGCTTCCTCATCGTCAGCCACATCCGCCGAGTCGTCGGATTCGTCATCGGCAGGGCTGGCAGTTTCTTCGTCTGTGGGAGTGGCACTGACCTCGAGGGTCGTGCTGGGCGTGGGCGCTGCAGAAGGAGCCGTACTGGTAGCTGCGACGGAGACCGCGCCTGGAGCGGGTGACGTGCTGGGCGACACAGACAGACCGATGGTGGTCAGTAGCGAGGCGAGTACGGCCAGCGCGCCAAGGATGATGCCGGTGATACTCAACCCGGTGGACTGGCGTCCGCGCAGCGCAAGTACTCCGAGGGTGACGGCGGCGCCTCCGGCGAGGATGCCCCACACCGGCACCCATCCCGTGAGGAAGGCGACGATTCCGGTAGTCAGTGCGGCGACCGCCAGACCCTTCGCCGGCGAGGCGACCGGCCCGGTCGGGTAGCAGTAGAGGGACGGCCCGGTCGGTGAACCGGCCGTCGCATTCTCATTCAGCGGCATACCGGTGGGTGGGGGGACGGGACGGGTCTGCTCCGTCCATGTCTGCCCGTCGAACCAGCGCTGCTGGCCGGAACCATCGTCGTACCAACCAGCGGGGTGCTGCTGTGTCATCCGGGAACCTCTCTCGTCAGCCGGCCAATGGTGGTGGCGTGCAGGTGAAACCCGTCCGGCGAATGCTCTGCTGGCGGACCTGTCACAGGCTAGTTGAGCGTGTCGGACGGAGTTGGTGGGCCTTCGCGTCCGGGATGGCCGGCAATTGGCCACTCTGATCGGGGGATCGCGCAGTAGTTCTGGGGGCTTTGCCCGACGGGGCAGCCGCCGAGGGGCTGGCTCGGATATCGTGAGAGTCGCCCTTCGGAGGTGCTTGCGCTCGATCACTGATCCTGCCCGCGGGCCATGGAGAGCGTTGATCTGTAACTGAAGCGGGGAGCGCCAGTGGCTGAACAAGACAGCGTCGTCGAGCCGGTTGCGGCGGTCGTCATCATGGCAGCCGGTGCGGGCACCCGAATGAAGTCCGATACCGCCAAAGTGCTGCACAAAGTGGCCGGACGGTCGATGATCTCGCTGGCCGTCGACACTGCGGACGCGCTTGCCCCCGAACGCCTCGTCGTCGTGGTCGGCCACCAGCGCGAGCAGGTCGGGGCACACCTGGCCGAGATCGCCCCGCACGCCCAACTGGCCGTCCAGGAGCAGCTGCTCGGTACCGGGGACGCGGTCCGCTCCGGCCTGGCAGTGCTGCCCGGGATCACCGGCGAGGTTGTGGTCACTTCCGGTGACGTCCCGCTGTTGCAAGGCGAAACGCTGCAGGAACTGGTCGCGGCGCATCGCTCCGCCGGCAATGCGGTCACCGTCCTCACCGCAGAGGTGCCCGACCCGACCGGCTACGGTCGCATCGTCCGTGACGGCCAAGGCGTGCAGCGGATCGTCGAGGAGCGGGACGCGGACGCCGCCACCAAGGCCATCGCCGAGATCAACTCCGGCATCTATGTCTTCGACGCCGAGGTGCTGACCGCCGGCATTGCATCGCTGAGTGCGGCCAACGCCCAAGGCGAGCTCTATCTGACCGATGTGGTCGCCTTCGCCCGCGCCAATGGACGCAGCGTCGGCGCCTGGCTGCTGGACGACCACCTGCAGACCGAGGGGGTCAACGACCGGGTCCAGCTGGCCGAGCGCAATGCCGAGTTGAACCGGCGGATTCTGCACAAGTGGATGCTGGCCGGGGTCACCGTGATCGACCCGTCCAGCACCTGGGTGCACGCCGGCGTCGATCTGGCCCAGGACGTCACCTTGCTGCCGGGCACCTCGCTGGAAGGTGCCACCTCGATCGAGGCGGGTGCGGTGATCGGCCCGGACACCACGCTGATCGACGTCGAAGTCGGCGCGGGTGCCCATGTGACAAGGACGCATGCTGAGCTGGCCAATATCGGGGCCGGGGCCACTGTCGGCCCGTTCAGCTATCTGCGTCCGGGCACCGAGCTGGGCGACACCGGCAAGATCGGCGCCTTCGTCGAGACCAAGAAGGCGATCATCGGCGCCGGGGCGAAAGTGCCACATCTGACCTACTGCGGCGACGCAGTGATCGGCGAAGGCGCCAACATCGGTGCCGGCACGATCTTCGCCAACTACGACGGCGTGACCAAGTCGACGACCCACGTCGGCGCACATAGCTTCGTCGGCAGCGACTCGGTGTTGGTGGCACCTGTCGATATCGCCGACGGCGCCTACGTGGCGGCCGGGTCGACGATCACCGGAGCGGTCGGGCCCGGCGAGTTGGCCGTGGCCCGCGGACAGCAGCGCAACATCGCCGGCTGGGTGGCCCGCAAACGCTCCGGCACCAAGACCGAGGCCGCCG
>Ga0268263_1001419_pt1 | contig 21188 bp, 15 predicted proteins | sample Biomet5_FD_190358 | JGI IMG/M metagenome (GOLD analysis project Ga0268263, IMG submission 190358) | Microbial communities from bioreactor (seeded with sewage sludge) at LBNL, California, USA - Biofuel metagenome 5 (SPAdes) (version 4) | ecosystem: Engineered > Bioreactor > Anaerobic >... | reverse complement strand
GAAAACAAACGTATCAAGAAGTTCAAAGATAAATGGTGTGCATAGTAAAACGGCCACACAAATGTGTGACCGTTCATAAGAAACTGCTTTGAATATTTAACCTGTCTACTTGACAGGGGGCATATCAGACAACGGCTCCTTTTGCTTTGGTATTAATAATTATGTTACGATTTATGCTATGTTAATTATGGTCCATTACTCTTTTTCAAAGATCGTGCCCTTGCAGAATCTCTGGCTTGACTTCATGTTCTTCATGAGGAGGTAATATACCAGTGCCGTAGGTATCAGGCTGATATACCATGAAAGCTGTACCAGAATCAATGAGCATCCTGACCCAACAATAATGGCAATTATTGCTGCCCAGTTGAAACCTTTGAACGGTCCGTTCTTGTCATACATCAGGTTGAGGTCAAGTTTTTCTTTTCTCAGGAAGAAATAGTCAACGATCATTACTGCAAATATAGGTCCAAGGAATGCTGAGTAGATCTGTGTGAACAGTGACAGTCCAGCAGCTGAATCAGCAGTGACCAGCTTCCAAGGCATTACTGCACATGACAGTGCGCCAACGAGGATCGTTGCATGACTCCACTTCATCTTGAAGGACTCCATCAGCACATATGCTGGCGGAACGATGTTGTTCAGTACGTTAGTTGTAACCTGCGCAAACGCGATGAAGAACAGAGTTACGACTGTGAGGAATTTGCTTCCCATTGTTGTTGAGAATACTGTTACTGGGTCTGAGTTTCCAGTTGCGCCAGTAACCAGCAGTCCTATCATGCCCATGAACAGAGTTACAGGCAGGATTGCGATAGTGTATATGCCGCTTGCCTTGACAGGTCCGATACCTTCCTTAAGGTTACGTGAATAGTCTGATGCATTGGTGATCATAGTTGCGTAGATGCCAAGGAAAGATGTTGTGGCTGCCCAGAAAGGAAGCCCCCAAGTCCCCTTGATTCCTGCAAATGATGCGCTGATGTCAACTGCATATTTAGTATTTACTACATAAAGCATATATACTAATATTGCTATGATGAATACGCAGGATACGTTTTCCAGCCATTTGATCTCTTTGAATCCTTTGATGGAAAGTGCTACCTGCAGAATCGTAAACAGTACGTATACGACCGGAAGATTGCTGTATCCAAACAGAATGTTCATGCAGCTGTTGATGGCACCTGCGCCAACCCAGCTCTGGAATCCAAACCATACTATGGCCGGAACACCTCTAAGCACGCCAGGGATCTTGACTCCGCTGGTTCCAAAACTGCTTCTCAGCTGAACGATGAACGGAATACCATATTCATGTCCGCATTTTCCAATAAGTGCTAAGGCAACTGCGATTACCAGACAGCCAATAGTCATTGCAATAATCGCCTGAGGGATAGTCAGTACTCCGATAAGGCTGGCGCCCATGGAGAATGTTCCAATGGAAACGCATCCGCCGAGGAAGCTTGCCGTATATGACAGTGAACCCATGATACGTTCATTCGTCGGCTGAAGATCCACGCTCACGTCCTTGACGTATTCTGGATTCAGATTCTTGTTATCTACTAAACTCATTTATTCTCTCCTTCTGCGCGTTTGATGAAAGCGCGTAATTATCTAACTCTCTTAACCAGTTTTCCTGTGCCGGCTGTACCAACGATCTTGCCGTCTTCAGCCATGATGTTTCCGCGCAGGATAGTGCAAACAGGAAGTCCCTTGCCCTTCATGCCTACGAATGCTGAGATCTTGTTTACATAAAGCAGTGAATCTGCGGTGATCTCCCACTCTTTCTCAGGGTCGATGATGATGATGTCTGCATCAAAGCCGACTTTGATGTCGCCTTTCTTTCCATACAGGCCAAAGGCTTCAGCTGGCTTTTTCGCCCAGCAGTTTGCCAATGCCGACGGGCTGATGCCGCGCTTTACGACTCCTTCTGAGAAGATGGCCTGAACACAGCTCTGGATTCCGCTGATTCCACCCCATACATCAAATACATTGTTGATCTTGTTGCCAAGGATCTCGTTGAATTTCTCGTCATATGAGCAAGGTGAATGGTCAGATGCCAGTCCGCTGAATGTGCCGTTTTCTACATGCTTCCACATGCCTTCAACGTCTTCTGCCTTGCGAAGAGGCGGTGCGCATTTAAACATAGGTCCGTTTTTGATGACATCTTCTTCCGTGAAACTCAGATAGTGTCCGCAAGTCTCTGCTGAAATGCGAACGCCATTAGCACGGGCTTCAACAACTTTATCAGCAACAGCCGGATGACTGATGTGGCAGATGTGCGCTCTGCAGCCAAGTTCAGCTGCCATAGCGATGACTGCTTCTGTTGCTACCATTTCTGATGCAACTGTTCTGGAATCGAGGAATCCTCTCCAGTCAAGTCTGCCGGCATCTTTCATGTGCTGCTCTCTGCATTTGATCATATGGAAGTCTTCGCAGTGGAAGCCGCCCATAGCGTCAAACCCTTTCAGGATCTCTAGCGCTTCATAAGCCTGGCCATATGAAAGTGATGCATAGTCAGGCGATACCGGTCCAAGGAATGACTTAAAGGCAATAACGCCCTTCTTGTCAAGAGCTTCAAGCTGATCTAGATTAGTAGGGATCATTCCGCCCCAGAAACAGTAGTCTGAATAAGCATGCGGACTGACCTTTGCTTCTTTGATGTCAAACAGTTCAGGTGTCGTCAGTGCAGGTTCGTTCTGCAGCGGCATATCGATGACTGTGGTGTAACCGCCAACAGCTGCGGCAGCTGTTCCGTGTTCGTAATCCTCTCTCCACTCATAACCAGGATCGTTAAGGTGGGCGTGAGTATCGATTGCGCCTGGGAATACATATTTGCCAGCTGCATCAACTACCTTCTTTGCTTCCGGCTCGATTGAAGGAGCCAGAACAGCAGCTATCTTTCCGTCTTTTACTGCGATGTTGCCATCCAGAACATTCTCCGGCGTAACGATCTTGCCATTATTAATTAATAAATCGTACATATGATTGCTTTCCTTTCTCGATTTTTGGTCGACCAATTTTTTATAAATTCATTATATTCCTGGTTTTATGAAAATGCAATCATTTTCTTTAATTGTCTGACTTTTTTTATTTTTTTCTTTGTGCTGAAATTTTCCCAGCCCGATATTTACGGTCTTTTCATTGTAATTTCAACATTTAATCTGATAATGCAGTGATTAAGTTCAGGTAATGGTTTTCAATTTTTATATGAAATGATACACGCCGCCGTTGCAATATTTGGGTCATCCAATTTTAGCATACCGCCTAATTTTCTGCTTAAAGTCCCACCCTTTCTCGAATCTAAAGTTTCGGACGGGTCCCCGGAAACCTTGTCGTCTGCGACAATAAAAAAATGCCGCCTAATTCACTTAAGCGGCGGGTACAACTATATTCAGTTATTATATTTGTATTATACTTGCTTTTATTCACCATGTCCGTTTCTTGTCAGATAAACGCGGCTTGTCTGGTCCACTTCCCTTAGTACATCAGTATAATTTCTCAAATCTGAAATCGGTTTAATATTCGGCATATTTACCACTTCCTCCCTGATTCCATTATACAGTCTTTTTTCTTTTTTGCATTAAATCAGTGTGCATATTCGCTTGTTAATTTCACATCTCTGGGTGACTGAGATGCGGAACAGTGATTTCATGCTGGTCACTGCAGCTGATTCCTTCTGACTCCAGGATCTCAATAAGTTTTCTGATGTAAACATCATCTGCAAAATCCTGACTCACGGATATGTGGAACTTCTCGCCAAAGCATAGGATCTCAATTGCCATATGCATATTCAGAGTCTCCGTCTCCACATCTGCGGAAACGATGTGTCTGTCCACACCCCCGAAGTCCTGCTGCCCGGTGTAGCTTACTGAGAAGGTCACCCCTCCCGCGCCTTGTTCAATAGCCATTTGGCTGACTGCACGCTTCTCCGCCATGGTCTTCAGGCTCTTCAGATAATAGCTGAACTGCTGCGATGCGGCGGCCTTCCGTTTAATGACATCGTCGTCGCTCTGTAGAATGATGATTCCACGGTAGCATGTTGCACATTTCGAAATATCCATATCGTCCATCTTAGGCTGGTATCTAATAGGCAGCAGCCCAACACGGCAATGATAGGACTCACAGCCAATGGCTCGCCTGTGATCAACTGCAACACCGGCAACGATGTTGTCAGCCTGCGGATGTATCGATCTGATCGCCCGCGACATGAGCATGGCCACGATTGCATTCGGCGAACCATCCACGTCATGGGAAAATTTCATAAACGGTTTGGTGCCAATCGAAAAGCAGTGTATATGCAGTGCACATGACGCATCTTTCTCGACCGGCAGCCTAAACGGCTCGATTGGCGGCTGTCCCTGGTTTTTCGGCGGTTCAACGCCGCTGAAATCAACAACCGGGTCATTAGTCTCCGACTCCGGTATCTCCTCTCCTGCCAGATGTACGCCGACAATGCCTATATCCGTCCCATCTATGGTCTGCCAATAGTAATGGAACAAAGTTTTCACGAAGGGCATTATCCCGCGGCCGTCGGTAAGGGCATGACAGAAGCAGATGTTCAACCACTGTCCCTTTGCCGAGACTCTGAGCAGATGCCCCAGGTTTCTGTTGTTGCTAAGTGAAGGATCATCAGGGTCGTCATACAGAAGCATCGGCTCGCTGTTTTTCTCCAAGGCGATCTCCTCGCCCACGCGTACCATTTTCACCCTGAAATACGGGTACCTAGTGATAGTCGTATCCAAGGCCTTTTGCATAACATTCTTATCGATTACACTGTCAAACTTAAATCGTATTCCTACGAAACCAGTATAGAAATCGCCTAGCCCATAGAAAGTGCACTGTGACGACCATAGTTCTTCCATTATAACATCCCCATTCTAAAGATACGGCTCTATCATAACTTTCTTAAGCCCTATCCTGTCGGCAATATTTGGTATCTGAGCCACTACATATGAAGCCCCCGGATTGCCTTCGATAAGTTCAACTCCGTCAGGAGTTATAGCGAAATCCCAGCCGATCAGGTTGAAGTTTTCCAGCCTTCCCGTCGCCTTCTCGCAGATTTCTTTGACTATGTCCCAATGAGGGATCTGAAATCCCTTGATCATTTCGTTGGAATACGGATGCAGAGCGAAGGTGTTGCCTTCCAGATCTGCAGCGTCGGTAATTACTGTGCCTGTCTCCACGTCAACTGAGGCAGCAATGCCGCCTGCATGGAAATTGTCCACTACGGCGCCGCGTCCCATGCGGAACACCGAATAGAGGAACTTGCATTCCCCTTTATAGTTCAAAGTGGTAACCCTAACGGTATTTACTGACGTTGGGCAGAACTTTGCCACCTCTTCATGCTGAACGATGTACTGCTCAACAATGCATCTCTTATCGTTCATCAGCTTGTCATAGAGTTCTCTCTTGTCTACGTCAGGCCCTAATTCGTATTTGCTGATGCCAATGCCCTGTGTAGCCGCAATATGCTTGACCAGCAAGGCGTCCAGTCCATCGATCTTCTGCAGGAATTCTTCAAAGGTAATGTCACGGTTGACGAACCATTTTCTCTGGATCAGGTCGCTGAAGATCTCGTTGAACTGGTCCTTCTCATTGAAAGGCTTAGCTGCCATGAAGCAGTCGTTATATGTGAGCCTCATCCTGACGAAATCGTTTAAGGTAACGTACTCTTTCTGTTCCTCAGGAGTCATCTCATAGAATTTGAAGACATAATAATCTTCATAGCTGGCTCCGCAGTTGACCTTGGCCTTCAGTATCTCCAAATCTGTTTTGCCATAGCTCCATCCTGTGATCTTAGACACCTTACTGATATAGTTTTTTCTGTTCCTTTTTACTCTGTTGTTGACTCTCTTCAACGATGAGTTGGCAAATTCATGAATCGTGTCCTCATCCATCATCCAGCAGCCTCTCTGTACATATTTCTGCCTGCCAATGCCAAAAGGCTGCAGACGATCCATGTCGGCAATGACCTCCGCCCTTGTCCATCCGGATTTTCTCACAGCCTGATCAATATAGAACTGTTCTTCTTCCTTTTCCTGATCCGCCAGCATTCTGATATACCTGCCAGCTTCTGTCAGTTCACTGTCGTTAAGATCATACCAGTGCCTGTTGAGATACTGATGTGCCTTGATGCCCTTAGTCAGCGCCTTGCGCAGTTCCGCCTTAGTTTTACTTTTGTCCCAGCCGGTTGCCTGCATTATATTTTCAATTTGTTCATCTCTTTCGGCTGATCTCACCTTTAGTTTCTGAAAAATATTCAGCTTTTCAGAAGCAGTGCTCTCGCCTTTTGCCTTACTGTTCTTATCCTGTTCTTGTTTATCCATATCGCAAATTACCTTTCTTATTTCTTCGGCCTTTGGAAATGCCCGGCACCATTGCCGGCAATTACAAAAAGTCTTTCCGTGTTTTCACAGAAAGACCTTGATTACAATTTATCAGTTACTCAATGGTGAGCAAATCGCTGAAGCCAGTCATATCAAATACTTCCATGATATCACTGTTTACATTGCATACTACCATCTCTCCGCCCTTCATCATTTTCAGAGCAGATAGAATAACTCTGAGTCCCGCACTTGAAACATACTCCAGGTCCTTCAGATCAATAACGAGCTTGTCAATATCTACGACCTCTTCATTGACCCTTGCTCCGAAATCAGGAGCAGTGGATGTGTCCAATCTCCCTTCAAGTTTGAAGATAAGTTCTCTTCCATTCTTTTCGCTGTTAATGTTTAACATTTTAAACCTCCAATAATTTAATCTTTTTCAATCATATATTTTTTCTGATAATCAGGATATTCTTCTCGCCTTTTCTTTCATATTCCAGGGAATCCATCATCTTCTTCACCATAAACAGCCCCAGGCCTCCGATCTTGCGTTCCTCCGCAGATTCTGTGATATCCGGTTCCGGCGCCTCATTGGGATCGTATTCCATGCCGTCGTCAATGAACCTCAGGCTTGCGCGCATGCCGTTGACGGAAACGCCAACCTCTATGCTGCTGCACCCGCTGTACTGTATTACGTTAGAAAGGATCTCATCAATGCTGATGTTGAACGAGATAATGGTCTTCGGCGCAACGTTCTTCTCCTGCAGCAGGTCCTCAGCAAAACTCGTGACGTTCTCAATCTCAGCAATATCGCTTGCTATGGTCTTGGTTGCATAGCCGCCGCTCATCTTCAGAGACAGCATCGTGATGTCGTCAAATTGTTCCGCCTCGCCAACAAAACCGTCAAGTGCCGCGCTGACGCCTTTGACGATCTCGTCTGGCGTTTTTTCACCGCAAGTGCTGATAAAGTCATGCAGCCTGTCCTCTCCGAACAGTTCAACTGCGCTGTTTTCCGCCTCTGTCACGCCGTCGGTGTAGAGGAAAAGCGCATCGCCATCGTCGAGCTGCATCTCATATTGATTATACCTTGTCATGTCCATTCCTGCAAGAATGAAACCGCTCTTCGTCCGAAGATATTCGCTGTGTCCGTTCTTTGTGACCAGCGGCGGATTGTGTCCCGCGTTGACAAAGGTGATGCGGCCCGTTGCTATTTCCATCAGGCCTACCCAAGCTGTGACAAACATGCCTTCTTCATTATTTTCGCAAAGCTGGGCGTTGGTCTTAGTCATCGCCTCCGCCGGAGACAGTCCGTCCTGCAGATTGTTTTTTATCAGCGTCTTGGCGATCACCATAAACAGGGCTGCCGGTATTCCCTTGCCGGAAACGTCTGCCATGACTATCGCAATGTGATCATGATCAGTATAGAAAATATCGTAGAAATCTCCGCCGACTTCCTTGGCAGGGGTCATGGACGCCTGCATGAGAAATTCTTTTCTGCCTGGAAATTCTGGCAGAATAATTGGCAGCATGGATTTCTGAATTTTTGTTGCCACGTCAAGTTCAGAAGATATCCTTTCTTTCTCAAACAAGATCGTCCGCTGACGGTCGATGTAAAGTGATACGGCCACCATCAGTGCGAAACCTACAGCATTGGCAATAACGATCGGCATTGCCACTGATTTGATGATAGAAACTGCCAGATCCTGCGGTTTGACCATTAGATAAACCAGCAGAAGGTGATAATCTTCCATGATCACTCCAATAAGCATTGCCCAGTGGATGCGAATCAGTTTATTGCCGAATATCACATGCAGTATGCCGCACATTATGCCTATGGTCAGCGTGGCCAGTGAGCAGGCGTAAACAGTTGGACCGCCAAGGGTCAGTCTGTGAGCACAGGCAATGCCGCCTGCAATTAATCCGCCTATAGGACCTCCGAAGACCCCTGCCATCATAGGCCCGATGTCTCTGATGCTGATTATGGCTCCGTTGTAATCGATTCCTGCATAGTTAGCATAGACGCCGAACAGACCTCCAAAGAGGCCCATAACCAAATAGGCCCGCAGCTTTTTGTCGCTTTCGTTTTTACTGAAAAGGTTATAGTAGTGATTGTTGATAAAGAAAGTCAATACAATAATTATTGCTGCTGAACCTATCAGATGCAGAAAATTACTGTTCATATTGTCAAGCATTCTCGTTGTCCTCCCTAATTTGTCAATGAATACTGGCAGTAATTGCGAATTTTATCTTCTGAAAATTATCGACATTACCAGATCTAAAATAAATATTATCAACACCGCATAGCCAAACCTGAAAAACTGCCTGTCTTTCATCTTAGACAGGAAATGGTTGGTCACCGGCTGAACTAAATAGAAAAGGAGCAGCGCCCCGACTCCAAATGTTATCACTGATCTCAGGCAGACAAAGCCGTTGATGTTCAGGAACAGTCCCGTATAGTCCCAAAGCCGCTCGTGCAGAAAATGCAGCACCGCCGCTCCTGCAATGTATTCCAGTACTCCGCAGACTACTGCGCCGCCTAGAAAGGCCAGCAGCGGATTCCCTCTGAACCTGAAGAGCAGACCCAGCATCAGCAGCGTGCCAATACCGTATACCGGCAGCCACGGCCCATACATAAAGCCTCTGTTCAGAAGAAGATGATCGTCTAGAAGGTAATATAGTTCTTCGTATACCCAGCCAATCATTGAACCTACAATGAAAATAAGGAACAGAGACAGCAGTCTTCTTTTGAAACTGTGTTCAGTGTTTCCTGAGAAGCTGTCCAGCTTCTCTATGATCTTATTGCTGCTGTTCATTTCACACACACTCCCATTTTTATCCTATAAACTTAGATGTCAGTGCCGCGTTAGTCGTTTCCGCCCACGGATAAGGCATCATATATTCCCCCATAAAACTGTTTACCATTACCATGTCGCCCTCCAAGGCCATGTAATAGTCACAGTCGAATTTCTCCGGGTTCACAGACATCACGTCTCTTGATTTAATGATGATGTCGTCCGCTCCAGCCTGAGTCAGCGACTTTATCAGGTCAAGTCTGATGACTGAGATCTGTTTCTGCCTGGACCTGTCGTAGATCCCGTCCTCCCAGAGGGCGTTGGCCATCTCCGCAGAAGAACAGCCGGCACCATGACGATCCACCATGTACGCCAGCATTTCCTTGGACTTGGCTCTCATAAACTTTATCGGTTTATCGTCAACGAATATCTCAAAACTGCCAAAGCACTGTATTCTGACCCTCTTTGCTGCCACCGTCCTTGCCGGCGGATTTCTGAGGTTCTCTATCTCCTTGATGACCTTGTCCTTGGTAGCAGGCTTCATTATGTACCCGCTTGGCCTTAACTCCATGGCCTCCAGTGCATACTGAGAAAACCCTGTAACGAACACAATGTTGATTTGCGGGCACGCCATCTTCAGGACATGTGCCAGCTCCAGACCAGCCATTCCCGGCATTTCAATGTCCAGAAAGGCGACTTCAGGATGATAGCCGTTTTCACCAACTTCGCGCACCACTTCTGAAGCCTTCTTGAATGTCCTCAGTTCAGCATCTGGAACGGCTTCCGTAATAGCTCTCGTCAAAATGTTCAATGCTGACGTTTCGTCGTCTGCTGCGATGATCTTCATATGTCTTCTCCTTTCGGTACCGTTATTATTGCTGTCGTGCCTTTCCCAGGCTCACTTTCTATTGTCAGTTCGCCGCCGCACATAACGCGCAGGCGTTCCGTCACATTGGATATGCCGATGTGACTGCGGCCGTCATCTTTTTTCTTCGTGATATCAAAACCCACTCCGTCGTCAATGACGCAGACCGTATAGCCATCTTCCGTCTCGAAGGAAGATATCTTCAGCGTCCCCTGATCTTCCTTCTTCATGAGACCGTACCGCACTGCATTTTCCACGATTGGCTGCAGCGTCAGCGCCGGCAGCTTGAAATCGGTAGTTTTGATATCGAATTCTATATTAAGTCTGTCCCCAAACCTTTTCTGCTCTAGTGAAAGATAGTTCTGCGTGTGCTTCAGTTCCTGCTCAAAGTCTATCGGGACGTTCAGTTTCAATGAATCCAGATTGCTCCTCAGGAATTCCGAAAACTCAATTGTTGCCTCTTCCGCCTCCGGCGCGCTTCCGTGACACATGTCCTGAATTACAGAAAGAGCATTGTAGAGAAAATGCGGCTGTATCTGGCTCAGCATCACCGCCACCTTGGAATCAGTCAGTTCCTTCTCCTGCTCGGCGATCTTTCGGCTCCGCAGAAGATAAACGGTGATATACATCAGCAGGATGGCCAGCGTCGTCGCCAGGCACATTGTGTTGAATTCCGGTATTGGGAACTGTGCCGCTGCTGCGATCAGCGGGAATATAGGATAAGCAAGCATCGTAATCGTTCCGCTCCTGCCTATGTATTGATGCTTTATCAGTACGAGTACGACGTCAGGTCCGAGGATCAGCACTGAAAACAGCATGTTCAGCCAGAAAAGCGAGCCTCTGGCGTATACGGCACCTTCACATACAAAGTACATGTGGTTGAATATCGAAATGAAATTCAGGACCAAAGCCAGTATGCATATCGCCCTCATGACCCATAAAAAAGCAGGGTGCACAGAGCCTTTCTCGGATATCAGGCAAACAACGTATTCCGTATACCCAAGGGCGATCGGAAATCCGAAGGCTGACATGCCAAAGGTCAAAGCGTAGTCCAGCGCCTCAAACTGAGGTTTCCCCTCCACCAGCAAAGCACCTATCGTGCATATCAAAAGTGCGGCGTTGCCCCACAGCATGGCATGCATCAGTCCGTCTGTCCGCTCTTTTCGGTTGTCGTCACCCCAGCTGCAGAGCAGCAGAAGCACCGTAACGGCCAGCGCATATGATTCAAGAACGATGTTGGTTGTGATCATGCTCATTTTCATCTCCATCAGTTATCTATGAGGGTATTATATCACTATAATGTCAACAAATGTCCAACAAAAGCAAAAACGGCCCGAAACCGCATAATTTATGCGGCCCCGGGCCAAATGACAAAGGTTTGTTTAATTTAATTTTGCGAACCTGCTGCCTGCAGGCACTCCGCTCTTCTGAAGAAGTTTTACGTACGTGCTGTATTTTGATTTCGGCATCCAGAATCTGCATCCGCTGCCTAAAGTCTTGAAGGCTCCGTCACTGATCTTCTGCAGTACCATACCCTTGAACACGACTGTCTTAACTTTGCTGTCGTAGCTGAAAGCGCTGCTGCCGATAGTCTTAACATTCTTGCCGATGATTATCTTGGCTGCGCTCTTGCAGCCTGCAAAAGCTTTAGAATTTACTGTTACTACTTTTAGAGACTTTCCGCCAATCACTACCGTTGCCGGTACGGTGATGGTATTCATCGTCTTTCTGTAGGTACCAGTCATTACTGCCGTCGTCTCGCTTGCGGCCTTAAAGTTCATGCCAGCTCTTCTGGCAGTCATGCCTTTTACAGGAACGCCTGCATTTACGGTAACGAACCTGCTGCCTGTATAAGTATTGTCCGCAGGACTCGTTACTGATTTGACGGCAGCAGCTGCGGTTCCTGCTGCAACTTTTGCTGATCCGAGTATGTACGGAACTGATCCGAAGGCACTGGTATATCCAAAGGCCGATACCATTCCGCTTTCAATATAGATGGTCTGTCCTGAGTAAATCCCTATTGAATCTCCGCTGGTCGTCTTGCCTGCGAATGCTCTCAGTGTTCCTTCACCTGTAAAGTCTATTGGTGATCTGCTGTAGATGCCATAGGTGTTGCCGATGCCGCTGAATGTCGACTTGATCGTGTTGTCTCCAACGAGAACGACCTTTAGCGGCGAATCATCGGTATCGAATTTCATCGCTGCTGCAGCTGCCGCATCGATTTTCGCATCTTTGAGGGTAAGTACCCAGCCAGATTCTGTCTTCTCGATCTTAACGTTATAGTTGTCCGCGGTGGCTCCGTCAGTAGTTACCATGCCATCATTCCCCGTGACTGCGTAAACCGGTGCCGAGCCTGTTGCTGAAATGGCCGTACCGCCAATGTCCACTGTAGTTTTTGCCGGTATGATGCTTGCGGCTTTTACTGTATATGTTGCAGTTAAAGTCACCGCATGGTTTGGCATTTCAAACTTAGTTTCGGGCATCTTTGCATTCAGGAGGTTCACATCGTTGCTGCTTGTTTCCCATCCGGCAAATTCCAGGCCTGCAGGTGCGTCAGCGGCTTTGATGGCCACGGTCTGTTTGCCTGCAAAGGCGCTCTTGGATGTTTCTGTGCTGACATCCTTATTGAGGACTTCGCCTTTGTTGACCGTTACTGCATTTGTATTTGCTATATCTTCATATATTGCTTCAATTGTTACATCCGTTCCAGGCATTGTGAAGGAAACGTTCTGAGGATCTTCGCCCTGCGTCAGCTGTACTATACTGGAAATATTCCACCTGACGAATTTCTTGCCCGTAATTGTCGGTGCAGTCAGCATCACATTGTCTCCTTCGGCGATTGTGGCTGTGGTTACTTCACTGCCATTTACTTTGATCTTGGCGTTTTCATCGCCGACTTTGATCGATGCTGTATGGGTTATCGGTTCATAATGAGGAGTAAACGTTACGTCATACTGAGGTACCATGTAGTTGAATTCCTGAGCGGTAGCGTTGCCGCCCAGGTCAACGGTCTCTGTAGTGTCAGTCTTCACGGCAGTCCAATTTACGAACCTTTCACCTTCTCTGTCCACTGCATATATCAATGTGCTTTCGCCCCATGCTATCCAATCCGTCTCTGAAGATCCTTCGCCCCAATTATCATTGATCGTCAGCGTAGTTCTCAGTTTCTCATAGTGAGCTGTCAGGGTTATGTTGTAGTGAGGCATTGCCTGTGTTATAGTTCCGTCGTCTGCAGCAAGGCTGCCAAGCGGAACATTTACGCCGCTTCCTGTCAGCTCCGCTGTCCAGTAGCTGAACTTCATTCCGGTCTCTGGTGCATTAGGCGTTACCGTGACTCTGCTTGTGTTTGTTTCAGTATTGTCGCTGCTCCAAGGAAGTATGACTGACGTGCTAGATTCCGTTGAGCTTCCGACCTTTGCCTTACCTCCGACAATGTCAAGCTTATATGACTTATTCTTGTAAACCGGCGTCACCGTCACATCCGCATTAGGCATTGGAAATGCTGCAGTAACGCCTAATACATCGTTTGTTACGCTGTCTGTCGATGTTGGCGTCGTAGTGATGCTGTCAGCATTGATTCCGGTCACATTCCAATGGTCAAAGGCCAAATATTGCGGTGCCGTAACTGTAAGTGAAACATTATCATCTGCAAAGTGTTTTTCAGTCCATGCGCCTTCTCCTCCTACTGTGACCGTATACTTTGTCGATTCTTTAGAATACCATGACAGCGTTACATCCTTTGACGGCATTGTAAACGTCACTATATTCGGAGCATTTGAATCAGGAGTTGTTAACGTCAATCCTTCCGGTGCGGTCCAGCCGCTGAATGTATTACCGGTTCCAATATTTGTTATATCTGCTGTTGCTGTTACCGTATCTCCAGGCTTTGCCGTGGCTGCTGCCTGACCGCCGACCGTAATGGTTCCTGGACTTCCAGAAGCCAGTTTCACATTGTATGACGACTGTGCAAAGTCCGCCTGGATCGTCATATCGTCTGTATACAGATCGCATGTAAGATTGAATGGATTATCCTGCAGTGTATCTGCTCCTGTTTTCTCCGGGAAGGTCCATCCTGTAAATGTATAGTTTTCGTTTGCAGCGGCCGTAAATGTCGGTGTGCCTGACTTGTTATATAGGTCATTCTTTACCTTGGTTCCTACTGCGATCTCGTATTCGGCAGTAGTATAATCACCGACTCCCTGTCTAGTTTCTATTGAATTAAGACCGTTCATAGTGACAGTTCCGTTAGGTCCGGCTGCAGTCTTGACGTACAGATCCTTTTCCAGATTGCCGTTAGACGGATCGTAATAAAGTGTATCTCTGGCAGACAAATTTGTCCACCTGCTGCCAATAGTAAAGTAGTTTACCGGCGACGTTGCCGTGACTTTCACATAGCAGGATTTAGGTACGCTTATCATTCTTTCAGAGTCGCCCCAAGGTTTGCTCTGTATGGATGAAATGCTTGACATTACCGGGAGTCCGTTCTTGAATTCCGCAACTTTATTGTCACTGCTGTCGTAAACATCAATTATCGTGTTTTCATAATTATCAATAGTAAATGCATTGCCTGAATACATGGCTGAAGGAGTTTCTGTATCATTGGTGTATTGACTGTCATTGGCTCTCAGCCATGCCAGATTGATTTCCGGATAGTGGGCCTCAGCAATTGATGTCATGTTGTAAATAATGCTTCCTAAATTGTCCTGTGTCCCTGAATCGTCGTTATAGTCCTTGTACAGAAACTGAAGTCCTGCGTAGCCAATTACAGGCAGGTTTTTGTTGATGATTTCAATGTCTTCACTGCTCATGCCCCCGGCTTCAAGTTTTGGTTTCACATAACTCCATAGAATGTCGTACAGTTCCTTGTGTGTGTTGCCCTGTCTGTACCACCATGATGTTTCGGAGTTATATGTCGTATTGATCCCGTATTTTATTGTCTGGTATAATTTCCATTCATCGCCAAACGACAAGTCGTCTTTTATTTTCGGCAGCTTAGCAGCCAGTTGTGTTTTCTCATCTTCTGAAATAGAGAAATACATGCCGATTATCTGCTGAATGGAAGTTTCTAAGGTTGAGGTGCCTTCCAGCGTCGAAGATGTATAAAATTGACGAGTCAGCCCGTAATTGTAAAGATCCTGCATTAGGCTTTCCTTAAAGTCTTCCTGCTCAGTGCTCATATCACTCCTGCGTGCAGTACCGTCTGTTGGAGGTATCCAATTATATGTCGCTTTGCAGAAATAGTCCTGGAAATCCACCTCCGGATTGACCAGCTTCAGCTGGTCAAGCATTTTGGTTTTCTTACTGGTATAAGCTTCGGTTCCCACTCTTGATACGAATTTATAATCCACTCCATATCTTACAAAACCCATCTGCGACGGTGCTACTTCCGGGATCAGATCTGCAGGGTTGATCATGTTGCTGATTACATTATACTTTGTAGAATTCAACGCTTTGCTGCCGCCCTGCGGTGCTTCGAAGCAATATGCATATGTCTTTTCTGCCCCGTAGTTGTCTATCAGTCTTCTGGCTGTGAGGTTGGATACTGCTCCAGCTCTGCTGTACCCAGTTATCCAGAATTTCACATTGTCTGTCGATATGTTATGGTTCTTCATATAGTTTATTACTTCACTCGTTACTTTATCAGCTGCATCGCTGAATCCCTTGGCTTCGCCACTGGCTCCAAGGGTCACGTTGCTCGCCCACTCTGACTCATAGCCAGCTCCTCTGACTGCTATCGGGATCAAAGTATAGGTTTCTCCGCTGTTTACAGTGATCGTCTTATGTGCTATTGCTACGCCAATTGACGACTGGTTGGTATCCTTATTGAACCAAGGCTTGATCTTGAAGTCGTCGTTTACGTATACGTCGCTGCAGCCGATATCATTGAGCAGCTGCGTGATGCTGGCCGATTTGCCCGAATAGACTTTCTGAACATTTAAGACATCAGCGTTTACCGTAGTTCCCCCAGCATTACGCATGAAAGCCGCCATGGCCATATTCATGGACATGGTCGCAAGCTTAGTGGAATATGATGGAGACGATTTGAAATAGTCGTCTGAATAATAGAATTTTATTGGAATATCCTTGCTGGCATTCGTCTGTGAAGGATACGTGCAGGTGCCTACTATTGTCGGATTGGTGACTTCCGCATTTGTACCGCCATCCGCGTATGCGTAGTTGAATGGTATCGTCACGCTGTAGGTGAAAACGATAGCCAAACTGAGGAGAATGGCCATTGTCGCTTTAGCACGTTTTCTGATGATGTAAGACATGTTATTCCGTCCGCTGTTAACTTCTTTTCTTTCCATAAAACACACCGTCTTTCTTTCAATGATGATCTATCTGTTCTTTCTTCTCTGTCTTGCAATGACCGCAATCAGCAGCAGGACCGCAGCACCTGCTGCAGTAAGTATGATCGGCAAATAGTTGCCGCCGCCGGATTCTTCCTTTTCAGTATCGTCCGCGGCTGTCTTGGTGCTCTCATCCGATGTCGCAGCGGCTGATGAAGCCGTGCCGTCACTAATTGTAACCTTTGCAGTTGATTTCGTGTCTTCTTTCTCTAACTTATAATAGGTCTGGCCGTTTTTCTGTTTTTCTTTGGTGACCGTATAGCCATCGCTTTTCATCTTGTCGCCGATGACGATGCCATCTTCATTGCTGTCTGTCTTTGCAGCTCCCATTATAGCGTAATCGGTACCGCTGGCGTCAATGGTTCCTCCGTTGAGGAAGAGCCTGTCTTCAGCTGTGATGCCAAACTCGGCTCCATGGGCCGTGATGTCGCCGCCGTTGATCGTGATTTTGCCGCCAAGGCTCATTATCCAGCCGCCTTCATCGTTGTTCTTGGAGCAGGATATTTTGCCGCTTTCTATCTTAATATCGCCGTCTCTGTTGAATATGACGCCTCCGTCGCACTTGATCTTGCCCGTTGAAGCCAGTGTCAGTGTCCCGCTGTCTGCTATCAGGCCGCTTCCCATGAGAAGGTCTCCTGAGCCGACGATCTTCATGCTGCCGCTGGATTCAATGGCGTTGACCTCATTGACTGTTCCCTCTGCAAGTTCAATTGTCACCCCGTCAGGGACCATAAGCCCGCTCTTGGCACCGCCAGTCGTTTTGCAGTTCTTAAGTACGATTTTGCTGATTCCCGCATCTATTGTTTTCACTCCTGAAAATGACTCATCCAGCACCAAAGTATCCGTTGAGTCTCCATAAGCGATAATTCTGCCGTTCATATATGATGCTGCCTCCGGCGTCATCAAAACCGCCGTGAATAGTATCAGCATGCATGCAAAAGTCTGTCGTACCATCTAGCGTCACTCCCTCTGTCAGTATTTTAAATTATTATTTGCTAATTAATAACTATATTATACCCATAGCATGTCAACAGGATGTCAACAAAGCCAATGAAAAACAGCCCTTTATAGGCTGCTTTTCAAATGATTTGTGTTGTTTGTTAGGGGTTTGTAATGTTAATTCATATTTAGATAAATATCGACTTGACTGCAGTCCAGCTGCTCCAGACCTTTTGGCCCTTTACCAGCTTGCAGTATCTCATCTTGTACTTATAGGTCTTGCCCGGCTTCTTGCTGATGCTGGTGTACTTGTTGTTGTCGTTTCTCCCTGTCCACTGCACCTTCATCTTGCCTGTCGGAGTCGCATTGTTGGCGATCTGGTAGCCTGCAGCACCTTTGATCGACTTCCATGTAACGGCAATAGTCGATTTTAATGCCTTTGTCAGCTTGAAGTTGAGGGCAGATGCTGCATCTGATCGTTGGTCAGGCTGAACGGGTCGAATTCTTCGCCGGTGTTGCCGCAAAGCAAATACGAGAAGAATTCAACCATCGGCTTGGTGACTTTATCGCTGGTCATCTTGTCAATGTCCTCCTGGCTTGCGTCGGCTGCGGTCATTCCCGCTTTCAGCACTACTTTCAGCTCGCTGGATGCAAGGTTTTCGATCCACTCCTTATACTTTGGATCCTGCTTCAGCTTTTCTTCTGCCAGATCAAGCTGGCTCAGAAGCTTCTCCGCATTTTTCGAGTCGCTCTTAACAAGCTGAGCCTCGTAGTATGCATACATGAGCACTGCCGCGACCTTGGCCTCATCATTTCCGGCCACGCCTTTGGCAAACTTTTCAGATACCGGATCCGACAGCGGCAGGTAGTAGCCTGTCAGGGCCTGAACCATGTACTGATATTTCTCCACGTAAGTCTTTCTGAGTGCGGGCGACCTTAGTGTCCGCTGAAGTGTCGGCATCGATCTTCAGTCCATCGCCTGCCACGAACTTCATAGGATAAAAGTAATCCGGGTCCTGTCCTGAACCTTTGGTGACATAGGCCTTATACAGTGTCGGGTTGGTCTTCGCAAGGAACTGAAGCATCTTGCTTTTGGCTGCTGCATTGTGGACAGGCAGCAGCTTGTCTGTTACGTATCTGGTGAATCCCCACTGCTTGAAGGCTGCCATCGTGACGGGATCGTAGTCGGCATACACGTTATGGATGCATCCGTATTTGGCATTTCCCGGATCGTCACTTGTCAAAACGCCCTGAGGCGTACCGAACGAATAGTCATATATGTTTTCCGGCGCTACGGTCACGCCAATGCAGTCTGGCTCGTTTACCAGTTCTCCGCCGGTTTTAAAGCCTTCATGAAGACCGGTTTCGCCGATCGTAAAGTTGCCGGCCCGCTCTTATTGGCGTAATCTTCTTCCTGGCTGCTGATCGATGATGCTGCCAGGACCATGGACATGGTGGCCAGGTGCGAATTGTACTCGTAGCCTGAACCGCTGAAATAATCGTCGCTGTAGATAAAGTTGTCTGTGAGGTCTTGGCCATAGACCAGATGCGGTGAAAATGAGAATTCACCTTTGATGAAACTGGTCCCCGTTGCCGTGCTGCCTCCGGCAGCCGCAAAGGCTGCCGGTGACATGGTCACGATCAGGCAGACAGACAGCAGACAGGCTGAAGCGCATGTGGCGATTCGCCTTTTAAATGTGTTCTGTCCAAACATTTTCTACTTCTGTCTGTTTATTAAACGAATTAGAAAACCTTTACTGTTGACGGCATTCCCGCCTTCAGGAAAAGTGCCTTGTAAGATTTGATCTTGTTGTCAGGAACGTTGATCTTTGCATTGCTGCTGATGCCCGAGAAGGCATTGGCGCCTACGCTCTTGATATATCCTGTAGTGATGTTTATGGTCTTCAGGTTCTTGTCTCCGCTGAATGCGCCGGAGCCGATGTATGTGATCATTGCATCGATATTGACCTTAGTGAGCTTCGTATTGTTAGCAAAAGCGTTCTTGCTGATGCCGCTGATGTAATAGCTGAGTTCACCATGATCCAGCACGTCAGGTACTGAAACTGTGGCTGCTGATTTTCCTGCTGCAAATCCTGCAACTGCAGTCTTGCCGCCCATGAACAGGTAATCAAATGCTGACGTGCTCGTGTTATTCGTCGTTACCTTGTACTTCAGATTTCCTGAAACGATGCTATTTCCGGCTTTTACAGCTGCCGGCTTGATCAGCACGTCGCTTGCACTATGTACTGCATTTCCCTTAGTGTAAACGACATATCCTCTATCCTGATAACCGTTTGTCTTATATCCCTTGCTTCCGTCGTAGTTTACTCTGATGAGTCTGGAATCGCTGATATATAGCTCATTTTCTGCATAACATGCTGCTCCGCCATCGGATCTTGCAATGACTGAGCCCTTATAGATGTAAATGGTTCCCTGCTTTACTGTAAAATCAGTTCTTGACCAGTCAGCTCCGGCTGCGATTCCGCAGCTGCTCGTTGATGTGGCCGTTACTCCTGCCGATGCGAATACCTTGCCTGAATAAACCGTTACGTTGCCGTTTACTGATGCAAGGCCAATACTCATAGCCTTTTCGCTGGTACTGTCTGCTGAAGTATCTCCTGAGGTTGCGCTGATATAGCCGCCGCGCAGAGTGATGTCCTTATTTGCTCTAACTCCGCAGCTCTCATCGATGGCGTCTTCGGCCGCGCCGAGGATGTTGCCCTTCTTAGCTGAGATATTTCCAGAAGCTGTGATGCCGACATTAACTTTAGCCGCTGCTGCATCTCCGCTTATGTTTCCGCCTTCAGCTGTGATATTTCCTTTTGCAATATATCCTGCTGATATGTAATCTGCAGCTTCTGCTGCACCGCCGACGAATGCTTTGCCGCTTGAGCTAGTGTCGCCAACGACGTACATGCCGACTGCAATGATCTTGCAGACTGTATCTCCTGCCTCTTTAACGGCAGTTCCGTATATTACCGATGAATCGGTTGCTGTAACATTTCCATATGAGCAGATGCCTGCCATTGTGCCGTCATTTACGCCGCTCTTGATGGTTCCGCTGTATCCGCTAAGTGAACCGTATGCGCTGCTGATGCCGCCGATGGCGATAACGCCTGCGGACATTGACTTTGATGCATCGCCTGAAGCAGCTGCTACGCCGCCTGTTGCCGTTACTGATACTGCCTCGTTGTCAAGCTTTCCAGCTGCTGTAATGCCAGCCGTTACTGCTGATTTTGATGCTTCAGCCGTCTGCGCGTCTGTTGCTGTCAGTTCGCCGTCGCCAGTGAACAAAACGTCTCCAGCTGCTGCTATTGCCGCTGTCGAAGTTCCTGTTCCGCTGTTCTCAACGCTGTTTGTTCCCTTAACGCTTATCACAGCGCCAGCCGGAACGCTGATTGCATAAGCGCCGCTGCTGCTCTTCAGAGTCAGTCCGTTCAGTGCCAGCGTGCCGCTGCAGTTTTCTGCGCTGACTGCCTTCGTCTTGTCATATGCTGTCTTTGATGCGGTCCATGTCCAGTGACCGGCTTCATCTTTTGAGTCAGCCGCTGCATCAAAAGTGCTTGTGCCTACTGTAACTTTTGCGTTGCCGCCGTTTGTTACGGCAGGCGCCTCGCTGCTGATGATCGTCAAAGCATCCACATCATATGCTGTTATATAATTTCCTGCTGCGAATGATACTGACGGTACGAATACCGCAACGCATGCTGCCGAAAGCAGCAATGCCATTGTCTTCTTTAGAATACTCTTCCTACCAATGTTCATAATAGCCTCCTATATTTCACAAAATCACAAATCAGATATTCGCAGGTCGCATCCTGTCTAAGGACTGCAGGGCATGCGGCTTCGAATTCCATTAAATATAAGTTATTTTATCATATCAATGTCAACAAATGTCCAACAAATTGAGCTTTTATTCATCTGT
>Ga0268263_1001417_pt1 | contig 21250 bp, 19 predicted proteins | sample Biomet5_FD_190358 | JGI IMG/M metagenome (GOLD analysis project Ga0268263, IMG submission 190358) | Microbial communities from bioreactor (seeded with sewage sludge) at LBNL, California, USA - Biofuel metagenome 5 (SPAdes) (version 4) | ecosystem: Engineered > Bioreactor > Anaerobic >... | reverse complement strand
GCGACCCTGACCTCATCGGGTTCGTCAAGGAAGAGATCGCGCGTCGCCGCGACGGCCGCCGCCTGAAAAATGCGGACTCGTTCGGGCCGCTCAATATCCACAGCCATCGGGAGGTGAACCGCTTCTTCGAATACGTGGTCGCTGAGCACGGTCTCGCTGAGGTTTTCTTCCAGAAGTGGAGCCTGACCGCGATCAACGGGCATTTTGCCAACGTGCTCGATGCCCTTGGGAAAGCCAACCCGGTGCTGTTCAAGGACAACCTGCGTGCCTCGATCATGCGGAACGTGGCCATCACCTACGAGTTCCACCGCTGGTTCGTCGACGATCGCTCCCGCGCGGGCCTGGAACAGTTGATCCAGGACAATATCCGCAAGATCCATTTCCCGGGCGACCTGACCTAGGCCGGTCGTCGTTACCACGAACCGCTGCTTTGCAGGAAAGGGAGGGAGTCACACCCCCTCCCTTTTTTTACCCTCGCTCGAAGGACAATACGCAGGATGCGACCAGCCGTTAGCTCCAAGCCGGCAATTCACGAATCCCACCGCCGTCGTCCCACCCATTCCCAGGCCCCGTGACCGCAGCCCCTGGCCCAGGGTATCCTTCCCCAAAGTCCCCAATGTATCAGACGAGGAAGGATGCCATATGGAGCAAGAAAATCTTGATAGACTCACGCTCAAAGACGAAATGATAAACGCATTTCGTCCAATCGAGCAGTTGTTCAAAATCATGGAAAGCTCAACGCTCGAAATCGATGGAACCATTATCCGGTGCTATGCGGAAATAGGCCTTGAGCTTACGGGCAATTTCCGACGACGGATGGAACAGTTGCTTTGCAGGAACCAGGAGGGCAGTGGCAATGACGCCAGATAGTGGTCCAAACCTCATCTACGCCTATACGCGGTCCCAGGCCATTGCCGATGGCGTCCTGGTCGATGTCACCGAACAAGCGAAGGCTATTGGCTTCAAGCTCCACACCGTCGTGACCGATCACCTGTTCCACGGCTATGTCGAAGTGCCAGAAGGTCTTGAAGGAGAAGGCCAATCCGTCACCGGCCGGCTTCATGATCTGATGGTCCTGGCGTTGTTCGCCGCACGGCGCGCCGTGAACGCGGACCGCGTCACCTTCAAGGTCGACTTCCTGATGGCTCCGGGGCGCAAGGAAACCATCGAAGTCATCGCCCACATCGGCCCCAGTGACCACGGGGAGCCAGTCCTGACCATCATGCTTCCCGAAGATGATTAGGAAATATAACCAGATAACCAGGAGAAAAGTATGTTTTCGTTCCTGTTGGGCGCAGCGTTGGGTGTCATCGTCGTTGTCGTCGGTGCTCAGTTGCTGACCCTCCATCCCAAGCCGAGTCGGTTGCGTAGTCCGAAGTAGTCGGGAAGTTGCCTCACTTTGAAAGAAAGCCCGAGCATGAACAGCTTGGGCTTTTTTGATGCAGCTATTTCAGATGGAAATCAGATGAATTAGTTGCGTTTTGAATTGAGCAAGTTGATTGTTCTTAGGTGGCAAGAAGTGTGACTGATTTACCGCCGATCCTAACCGCGAATAAATATATTAAAATTTATTGTATTTAGCGGTCATGTTGAGTGTCGTTTTGTGAGTCTTGGTTTGAAACGAAGACTCATAAAATAGGAACGTTTCCGAATGGCAGCTTAAGTCGAGACTTAGAAATAGATAAAAAGTCAACGAGGCTGATGTTTTTCGTATCTCTTGAAATTGCTGTGTATTGCAAATTTTAATAGCTAAAGAATATCTGTAAAATGTTCCAGCTTTTCTTGGGTTAAATTTCTTGGCATTTAGTGTCCAGCTTGTTCGCTATTTTATCAGCCGGCGGTGAAACCGCCGGCTGATAAAGCAGACAAACTTCCGAACAAAATTTTAAAAGGAGGCTTAATAGCAGATAACAAGTAAAAAAGAACGATGCCTTTTCTTGTATGGTTTAAAACTGCTGATCATCGCCACTTGGTCTTATCGAACAAACCTCGCTGGGAAAGTTCTCTTTCCTTGTAGCCATCAAAATCGAAGTGTCTTGGGACAGGCCTGTCGTCCCTGGATTTGACGCCAAAGAAGACGGCCCCGAGCACGGCCAGGGCCACGACGCCGATGATGATGCCGAGGAACCACTCCACACCGAGGCATTACCAGAAACAGCGGCCAGAGTCATCTATCTCAAAAATAGATAACGATATCTGGCAATTGGAGCAGGGTTGGTTCGAGATGAAACGCACTTATTTCATACGAAATTCAGATGAAATAGCTGCGTTTCGATTTCAAGCAAGTGGTGAATGACGACAGGAACATGCTCAAAATATCCAGGAAAGTGGTAACACAAAAAGTCATACCCTGGGATTTTTGGCACTCGAGCTCCAAAAACTGGGGTGAAGTGGGGAAATGGTGATTTGATGAGGTGCTCCTTGTCGGGCTCATGCGGCGGCACGGATGTGCTCCATTTTTAAGTTGTTCAACAGCTAAAAGTTCGTTCACTTTTCGATGCTAATCAAAGGCCTCACAAAAGCAATAAATAAGTTAGGTAAAAATAATAAGGGCGCTAGTTTGATACTTTGATATCATTTAACGCCCCTATTATTGGCAGTCGATTGGATATTATCGAAGCCTGATACGTCACCGACATATCGAAATTTACACTTTACCCATCGACTAATCTGAAAAATACATCGCAAAAATAAAATCTAATGATTTAAAATTATCTTTATTAAGTTGTTCCTTTTCCAGCCACTATCGTGAATGCCAATAATTATGAACAAGGGTAGGCATAGTTCAGCAGGCTCAGCCTGGTTTTAAAGGAGCAAACACATACAGATATACTAGGGTCATACCAAAACCATGCCCTCATGTCAGGGCGATAAAAAGGAAATCGTTATGGATATTGAGAACTGTGCCGTTACCGATGACTCACTGAGTTTACTCGAAGAAGAAATCAAAGTTCTTGCCAGTAAACCGAAAGACTTTTTTGCTAGCTTTATTAACAACCAAGAACTATTTAAACAGGCTACAGAGCATTTTCAGAGAAGTGAGATTGCCGTTCACAGGATTTTTAGTTCTGCAAAGACACAAGGCGTTACAGGAAAAGACGTATCTGAAGCCTTGCGCCTCATTAAAAAAGAAGCAAAAGAAAATGCGTCAAAAATCCCATCTGCCACGATGACGATAAGGATCAAAGGCTACCTCCCAACTGCTCCTGTAGCTGACGAAGCAACCCTTCCTGTAGGCTATAAGTTCATTGGCAATTGCGCGATCAGTGTAGGAATACATGATGGTCCAGATTCAATCGTGTCTTCTTATCCGCTTTTCATAACCTGCATTAAGCACAACCGATTGACTAACATCGAGTATGTAACTCTCGCATGGATAGCTGATGGAGCCCAATGTTCTGTTACCGTGGAAAGGAAAATCATCGCCAAGAAGAGTCAGATTGTTGACCTCGCAAGCTATGGCCTTCCCATCACAAGCACAAATGCGGACAAAATAATCGACTACCTTTTCGCATATGAGAAGACAAACGCACACTGTATCGACAAGGTAGAGGCAACCCATAAACTCGGATGGACGCCCGACATGGAAGGATTTCTATGGGGCCGACAGTTCTTCCTCGGGCAAAACCCTGATCCTACGTCCGGCAAGAAACCAGTCATCGAGTTCTTGGGACGGGACCAGGGAGATGAACAAATTGCAGATGGCTTTTGTTCAAAAGGTAATTATCGAGAGTGGATTTCTTTGGTCAACGATATTTTGATCTATCCTGACGTGGCATTCCTTCTTTATGCTTCGTTAGCGACGCCATTGCTTCCCGTCTTGGGAGTACAGAACTTCTCTTTGGAGTTATCAAACCCGAGCTCTTCAGGAAAGACATCGGCACTGCTGCTTGGTGCTTCAGCTTGGGGCGCTCCAGAACTCCATTCAAGCTCATTTGTCAACACATGGTTCGCGACGCCTGTGTGGATCGGCAGAGCGGCGTCCATTCTGAACGGATTGCCTCTGTATCTTGACGAGACAAAGTTGGTCCACTCCCAAGACCGAAGGGAACGGGCTGGGGAAATCGTCAGTAGAACCTTCTACATGATCACAGCCGGAAAGGATAAGGCCAGGGGAACGCTTCAAGGAACTGAAAGGACAGAACCGTTTAGAACTATTCTTTTCTCAACAGGCGAAAGCCCAAGTCTTAACCTCAGCAATAATGGTGGTTCAAGAGGTAGATTGATTGATCTTTGCGGAAACCCATTTTTCAAGACCGATGCTGAAAGCAAATCAGTCGTCGACAGGGTTAACTGGACCATTCAGGACAACTATGGTCATGCTGGACCTAGAGTAGTTCAATTTATCCTTGCCCATCGCGATCAATGGAACTTCTGGAAAGAGGCATATCGAGAAGCAGATTCTATACTGACGAAATCAGAAGCAATGAGTCCTATTGAAATGAGACTCGGCGAGTACTTTGCTTTTGTTACAACTGCGATTCCGATCATCCATGCGGCTCTTCCCGAACTCAGAAGAGATAGGCCTGTCAAAGAACTATTAAAATCTGTTTGGGACAGGGCCAGAAATGAAGCAAAAGAAGCGGATGTCTTGACAAAAGTATTAAATATCATCCAAAGTTTTATCATCAACAACAATGAAATGATTTATTCGAAGGCTTTAAATGAAGACAATGTTCCCTGGGATAGAAAATCATACATCGGATACCAAGATATTGACTCCAGTGACAACTGGTCCTTTGTCGGTCTGTACCCTGAAGTCTTCAATGAACTGCTCAAGAAGAATGGTTATGATCCTTCGACGGTCTTGAAAGATTTGAAGCTAAAGAACTTTTTGTCACTTCCATCTTCAAAGGGTTATGCTAAAGACGTCAAAATTCCTGGGACATCTGTAAAAGGCAAGATGAAAGGTTTAAGTCTGTATTGTCTCAACAAAGAAGCATTTAATTTCAATTAAAGAATGATCCTGATTTTCTTAGACGTCTGGACAGAGCTCTCCTGTGACATCTACATCAAAGGAGTAGTTCTTCATCACCTTAACCTTCGACTTTTCTTAATCATCTTTAAATTTAATAATAATTATAAATAATATATAATATAAAATTTATTGAAAAAATATTTTTTATAAAAATTCTTAAAAGGGGAAGGGATGGTGGCGTCAACTTTTGGGGTGATTGTCCAGACGTCTAAGAAGTTGTCTCAGCAGGTGAAGTAAAATACTCATGAAGATGAAGAAAAATTCTAAGGAGAAAGAAAATGGTTTACAATAACTTCATTTTGTCTTTTCAACTTGATCCAGTCATGTTTAATCCTTTCATTGATATAAATAAAGTTTGCGTCGAGTGTGTCAACGATGAAGGTGAACATTATACGGTAGTCATTGATGACGATCCGCCACCGTCTAATTTTAGAACATCATCTAAAAATGACGAAAAATCAACACCTGATGCTAATCCATCTGAAGACGATTGTCCTGAATCCACTGATGTAACGAAAAGTTGCTACCAATGTCGATTCTGTATACAGTCGGGCGAATTGTCAGAAGGTTCTGATTCATATGTATGCTCTAGAGATGGAGAGACTTTATCAAGCAAGCGGAAATGTCACGCTCAATGTTTTTGCTTCTGCGAAAAGGATGACGATCCTAATGAGGAAGATTTTCAATAAACTTCCTTAACCATTTTCTAAAATATCATAAAGATATTGTTTCTCAGTAATGAAAAAGACTTTGAAGTTGCTCCAGTAGCGATGACAAGTAAATATTTTAAACTCAAGAGAAGTTTCCATACAGCTATTAATGTTATGGGGGCCTTGCAGTTTATCCAGTCTCAGTGCCGTTGTTGTACGGACGATCCTTAACCTGAAAGGATCGAGGTCAATAAATCAAATGTCGCTTTGCTCTTTCAAAAGCAAAGGGCCTGCCAACCCGTCAATGGTGACAACGATGGGGGAAGGGCTGAGACCGAAGAACCAGCCTGCTTTCAGTATCATACTGATTAGATCAAGGTGGCCCATATATCAAATGATGTTCGTGACAAACAGAAATTGCTTATCTCTATAAGCACAGGAAGGGGAATCAGGAATTACCTCTTTCGGGTATATGGATGCGTTTAGATGTTGGATGGTTCCGAATAGATTGGATAAATGACCAAGGGAAGCCCATGCTTGTAAAGAGATATGGGTGTCAGCGTACTTGTAAGGAGTACCCCGAAATGATGTTCCCCGTGATGCGAGACGAAACTTCAAATGGTTCAGTTTAAATGAAGACTGTCGTCGTGAACGAGCAAGTAGAAAACAACGTCTTGGAAATTATAGGGGCTCTTAGTCTAGAGCTTCGGTAACATTTACATAGTTTTCAGTCTATCTTGCATCTATTCAAAAAAGGGGAACATCATTTCGGGATCGCCGGATACGAGAAAATCGTATGTCCGGTGGTGATACGGAGCTTGGGATTGGTGACAGTCCTATTCGACCGGGTGCTCATCGGCGTCATCGGGATTATCCGTGGCGCTTGATGGGCGGCTGTCGTGTTCGGATTGAAACGGCAGCCTCCTGGGTAACACCAGGAGGTTGTTTTTGTTTCTGACCTGGGGATGGGGTCAATTTTCGGCGCTGATTTTCTTGGTCCTCGTAGTGTCTAACGGCGGCGTCCTGGTTGAGTTGGTAGTTGCCGTTTCTCTGCCCCGGCCCTTCCCCAGGACCGGCCCCTCCCCCTCCCGGAAAATCGACCTCGTATACTCCCCTCTCCTGCGAATTTGGGGCTGTCCCTATGGTTTGGCCTCCCCCGACCCCGAAAACCCCGGAAATCGCGTCCTCCACCCAATGGCCGATTCCAGCACGCGGAAAATGACGATTTCAGGGCCAGAATCAGCAAAAAACAGGCTAAATCAAGTAATTTCGAGCGTAAATACTGTGATTTTTGCGCAGATATACAGATATATTACCCATATAACCATTATCAACAAAGGAGCGATTATGTCGACCAAGAAGAATACCACGGATACGTCCCTGGAGATGGGCTCCGAACCCAAGAAGCGTCCCGAGTCAAAGTACAATGCTGCGACTCTTCGGGAGTGCATCAAGGAGGGGCTCGACGCCAAGTCGATCATGGAACGGATGGGCATTACTCATAAGCCGACACTCAAGCACTACGTGCTGCGGCTCATCAGCGATGACCGGGCCTTTTACGACGTGAAGGGGCTCTACCTCAAGAGTTCGAGTCGGCCTTACGTCAACAAGAAGGGTGTCGTCTGTTTCAACATCCACAAGGTGGACCTGGGCGAACTGGAGCTCAAGGAGGGTGACGAGTTCGCTATCACTGCCGAGGACGGCCGAATCATTCTGACGGTCATTTAACGTGAACCTGTTGATAATGCCATACTCTTCGGAGGTGGCATTTTCTTCTTTTTCAATCCCGCTTTTTATCTTCTGCGCAACAGATTGTCTGGTTCGCGCTTCCACATGGCCTCTCGCAACTACTGGTTAAATGGACGAAAATATACAGATATGAATTCATTATAATAGCGGAAACTCAACAAAAGGGAAGACCGTTATTACGGAGAAACGTACATTCAGACCAGAGGTCTGGACTAGTTGTTGAATTACAACGGGATATCCCAGCATCAGCCGGGATGTCCCCACCGACCCTGGTTTTGAATGTTCGATATGGTGGGTTTTAAAATGGAAAACCATCTTTACAAGGGAGGTGCTCATGAAAGTTGAGCCCATTATCGACCTCAAGAACATCAAGAGCATCAAAAAACTCTTGATCAATCAACCGAGAAATCGGCTCCTGTTCATCATGGGGATCAATTCAGGTCTCCGGGTACAGGACATCTTGGCCCTTAAAGTCTCCGATGTGAAGGATTGCAAAATAGGCGACCGCATCGGCCTCAAGGAAAAGAAAACTGGCAAGGAAAACATCTTCATCATGAACAAGGAAATCAAGAGTGCTCTCGAAGAGCATCTTGCGACTACGGAACTTGAAGATGACCATTACCTGTTTAAAAGCAGGAAGGGGAGAAATTATCCGCTGACCACCTACGCCGTCACGATGATGGTGCAACGGTGGTGCGACGAGATCAACCTTTCAGGCAACTTTGGAGCACACACCCTTCGGAAAACCTGGTGCTATCACCAGCGGAAGACCTTCGGGGTCTCCTGGGAGTTGCTGGCAAAACGCTTAAACCACAGTAGCCCTTCGATAACTCGACGTTATCTTGGGGTCCAAGAGGAGGAAGTTGAAGAGATTCTGCTGAATACGATTTAGCTTCTTTCCAAAAGGGGCGTTCTGCCCCTTTCTTTGAGATTTCTGAACAACATCTGGCTACTCGAATCAAACTGTTTCGGCAGCTTGTTTCGGTTCTCGCAGTTCATTTCGAAATTACTAAATCAACTTGCACTTGGAGGTGCTTATGAGCGTTTATCAACGTGATGGGCGTTATATGGTCTGTTTTCATGAAAACGGCAAACGGCACGATAAATCTTTTGGCCGAGGCGACGAGGCTCGACTTCGGGCTGAGGCTTTCGACCTTGCTGTCAAGCGGGCCAAGGAGATTGGTCTGCCGATCCCTGATCCAGAATCGATCACCCTTGGAGTCCAGGGAACTGTCCAGAGTCCGTCTGTGACCCAGGTGGCGACGGAGGTTGCTGCTGGAGAGGTGGCATTGCCAGAAGTGGTTCCGGTAGGAGCAGATGGGGCGGTTGCTGCGCCAGTGGCTTCATGTGTCACCCCAAAGCCTCAGGTTGTGTCGGTGGCTTCGGTTGGGAACAAGTCTGGCGGGATTACTTTCGGTGAGCTGTCGAGGATGTACCTGGACCACTTGCGGGTCTCGGGAAGGACGGACAGGCACATCATCTCCCTGGCCGGGTTGCTCAAGAACATGTTCTTCGGCGTGATCGGCAGGGACACACCTGTTGAAAGCATGAGCTATTTGAAGAACATCGTTCCGTTTATCAGGCAGATGCAGGGGGTTAGCCCGCAAACGAAGAAACCCCGGTCCCAGGCCTGCGTGAATCGATACTGCGACTACCTGGACGCCATGTTCAACTTCGGCATCGAGATGGAGCTCATCGTCAGGAACCCTATGAAAGGACGGAAGAAAGCGAAGGAGCGCCCCCGTGATGTCCAGGTCAACGTTGATGACCTCCGCCGGATTATGGACTATGCTGCACCCCATATCCGTTGGGCGATGGAGGTGTGCTTCAACCTGGGCACCCGGCCTGGCCCCTCGGAGTTATTCGCGCTTCGCTGGGAGCACGTGGATTTCGAGAAGTCCACGGTCCGGATTTACGCGACCAAGACGAAGACCTTTCGGACTGTCCCGGTAACGCCGGCCTTTCTGGAGCGTTTGCGAGAGATGCGGGACAAGAGCCAGTCTTCGTACATCATCGAGTACCGGGGGAAGCCGGTGACGACGATTCGGAAGAGCTTCAATACCGCATGTGACCTCGCCGGGATCAAGGTGCCGGTCAGGATGTACGATTTGCGCCATCTCTTCGCGACAACCATGCTCAGCAATGGTGCGGACTTGGCAGCCGTCTCGAAGCTGATGGGGCACTCGACCGTGAAGATGACCGCTGATGTCTACTACCACTATCTTGAAGGTGAGAAGGAAAAGGCGGTAGGGAAGTTGCCCAGCCTTGTTGGAGTTTGAGAGTGGAATTGATAGCGAGAGGTTCTTCGGAGCCTCTCGCCTAGTGGGTCTTACGATAAACAAAAGTTGCCATTGCCATTATGGCTCTGCTTAGCACTTCGGTCTTACCCTGAGGTTCGAGGAGATGATGCCGCTTGCATTCTGATTTCACTTGAACTAAACATTCTCGGTATTTGTGGAGGGTAGGTGAGCTGCGCGTCTATGCCTATCCAGCTAGAATTTTTGGAAAAGGTTCGACATTGTACACAACATTTTTTACATGAGTTTCATAGGCTATGCAAAACGGCCTATGTATTAATTGGAGCGGAAAATGTCGCAAATGACAATGAACGTATTTGGTGCTTTTTTTAAGTGCAACGACAACAATGCTAGCCAACTAACCTTCCGGAGATTTTTATGAATTTAAAACGAATTGCTATTGCTATTTTTACAGTTGTTGGCTTAGCACTCGTCATTTATCTTTTAAACCAACACCAGCAACAATCTATTAAAATTGGGATTATTGAACCGATGGTGCATCAGGCTGTTGCGGATGTTGCCCAGGGAATCAAGGACGGCCTTACACCTGAAAATAAAAATAAATTCATTGTAATTACGAAAAATGCTAATGGTGACGCCTCTGTCATACCACAAATAATCGCCAACTACAAAGACGCGGGGGTACAAATTTTTGTTCCAATATTTACAGCAACAGCGCAGGCAACAAAGAAAAATTGCAGCAATGATATTGTAATATTTGCTGCGGTTACCGATCCAGTGGCAGCTGGTCTTGTTACTGATCCCAATGCTCCAGAAGGCAATATTACGGGTGTTAGTGATCTTTGGCCAATATCCGCCGAATTTAATCTTATTCGAGAGATCCTGCCACAGGCTTCTCGTATGGGAATTATCTTTGATCCCAACGACCCTAGTTCCGCTGCCACCTTGCCACTAATTCGTAGTCAGGCAAAAATTAAACATTTTGACATTGTTGAGAAGTCTGCTCATTCAATTACTGAAATAGCTGAGGCATTACCATATTTTAAAGATAAAGTTGATTTTATTTTTACTGCAAATGATGTGACTATTACCCAGGCTTTCCCGGCGCTTGTTGCGTACTGCGTTGAGAACAAAATTCCTCTTTTTGCAGGGGACTATTCTTCTGTCGAACGAGGGGCAATAGCTGCCGTTGGACAGAATTATTATAATGTAGGTCAAGAAGTTGCTAAATTAATTATATCTGTTAGCCAAGGGAAACCTGTAAAGAATCTCCCTGTCCGTTACACGGAAGGAGGAGATTTATACATTAATTTAATAGCAGCCAAAAAAATGGGCGTGACTATACCGGATTCTCTCCGCACCAGGGCGAAACAAATGTACAACACAATATCTGAGGGGAAAGGCAAATGAGTTCATCTATAGGTCAAGTACAATATTTTCCACTAGATATCCGCTCTTCTGCCATCCATGGCAAAGGGATTTTCGCAAAGACTAATATACCATCCGGTATGCTCGTTTATGCTTCAGATGATTATAGCATCACGCCTTCTCCAATTTATGCAAGTATCCAAAGGAGTTCCAATACCCACCTCCTTGACGGGATGCTTCGCTGGGAAAACCATTCATGTGAACCAAATAGTTATTTGCAATTTGACGACAGAATAATTCAATTAATTACAGTAGTATCCGTAGAATCTGGGCAAGAGATCGTTTGCGACTATAGGAATACTGAAGATTCAATCCCTGCAGAATTCCGATGCAACTGCGGGTATTGCGATGGAAGTTTAATTAAATAGTACAATCATATGTATCAGCTATTATCTATTATTGAATTAACTGCAATTTTGTCATTTGTTACCATTGCTATTATTTTTACATTTCGTTTTGCTGGCTTTCCTGATTTATCTGTTGATGGAGTGTTTTCCTTAGGTGCTATAACTTTTGCTAAATTAATCTACCTAGGGTGGGGGATATCATCTGCTCTCGCAGGAGCTGCATTCGCTGGTTTATTAATTGGAGTAGTCACTGCGTATATTGCTAATCGCTTAAGGATTAATCCTTTGCTTGCTAGCGTAGTGATCTTAACAATCCTATATTCGTTCAATTTACGTATATTAGGAAGGGCTAATCTGCCTATATATAGCGTACTAGAATCTGCATTCGGAAATGTTAAGTACCGCATGCTAATACTCTTGACAGTATCCCTTGGAACTTGGTTAGTTATTTTCATATTTTTTAAAACAGAATTCGGCACAGCCTTGCGTACTACCGGGAGTTCACCAGATTTTCTTTCAAGTATCGCCAGAAACCCAAATTTTTTTCGACTTGTACTGGTGTCATTTTCTAGCTGCCTCATAGCTATTTCTGGAGCTTTCCTTGCTCTAAAATTCGGATTTGCCGACGTATCACTTGGGACAGGAACTATCATTATCGGCATTGCCAGTCTTATTATAGGTGAAAAAATATGTGGTCGGGATTCCTTGCTGGTACAACTATTAGCTGCCCCTGTTGGAATATTAATTTATGAGCTTGTCGTTGGGGTAGCTTATTCGTTGGGTATTTCGTCTATTGATGTGAAACTTGGGACGGGATTGATAACTATTGCCTTATTGGCATTGAATAGCGATGAAAGACATAGATTGCTTAATTAGTGTTTTTGATTTAGGGATAGAGTTTGACCAACCTGGAGATAAACCAGTTACTATTTTCAAAGGTGTGAATTTTTCTTTAGCACCAAAAGAGCTTATCGCTTTGATGGGGCCAAATGGTTGTGGGAAGACCACTTTATTACGAATTATTGCTGGCGAATTAACGCAAACATCTGGGAAAATTTTTTTTGTTAATCAAGATGTTGATGGTAGCTTAGTTCACAAAAGGGCACGTTTTATTGGTCGTGTTTCTCAAGAAAGCTATAAATCGCTTGCATCAGAACTAACAGTTGAAGAAAGTTTAGCTTTGGCAAACAAACGGAATTCAAAGCTTGCTTTAAATTTTCCTAAACTAAATGACGTTCTCGATATTATTTCTAAGCTTTCGGAAAAGGCGGCTGATTTTATAATCCAAAGAAAAAATTTAGCAACTAGAATCCTTTCAGGCGGACAGCGTCAATTATTGGCTATTATTGTCGCCGTTCTTGGTCAGCCAAAAGTTCTCTTATTAGATGAGCATCTTGCATCCTTAGATGAGGAGATTAAGATTGTAGCCGATGAGCTTGTTATGTCTGTTGTCAACAATAAAAATGTTTCTGTTTTGGTTGCCAGCCATGATTTTAAATGGGTGGAACGTATGTGCACCAAGGTAGCAAGATTTGAGCGTGGCATAGTTAAGATTAATTTATTGGAGAAAAATGGTCTATGAGTGGTACACGATACGATCTTATTTATTTTACAGCCCTCAGAGAAGAGTGCTATTTTTTAGTCCGGTATCTTCTTGGAAAAAACAGATTGTGTTGTAGAGGCCAAATTGAAAATTTAAAACCTGATCCATTGCTTGGATCTGACTCGTCATTAAAGATGATTGAAATAGATGGGCAGCGCATTGGTGTTGTTACTACTGCAGAGATGGGTGGGGTGCGTTCTGCAGTAAAAATAACTCAACTATGTGAAAATCTTTTGCCACGTTGCGTTGTTGTTGTTGGTTTGTGCGGAGCCTATCGTTCAGATAAAATGCAACCGCATTTGGGTGATATATATGTTGCGGAACAATATGGATATCATTCTTACGGAAAAATTGTTGGCTCGAACAAAATATTTGAGATGCGCGACCTTAGCAATGTTCCTTCCTCGTTTCCGCCTGCATTACTTCAACAAATTATAGCAGAAACTACGTGGGAAAAACAAGCAAAAATTTGGCAACATCAATCTAGCATATCTGATTGGTTTTGCTGGAGCCATAAATCTGGCGAACATTCTTATGCCAGTCAACATGCTGTTATGAATGCCAAAGCTAGTCTTGCAACTTTTCTTAGCGGTGAAGTTGTTGTTGCTAGCAGTAACTATGTTGATACTATAGTTAAAGAAAAAATGCTCAATCGAAAAGCTGTTGCTTTTGATATGGAATCGTATTCAATCGCTTATGTCTGCAGACAATATAATATACCGTGTTTAACAATAAAAGGGATTTCGGATTTTGCCGATGACCCTATTGAGGATAGGACAAAATCCTTAAGTCAGCCTGCCGAATGCAATGCTCCAACACAAGCAGGAAAAAGTGATAATTTTCGGTGTGCTGCGATTGCTGCTGCTTCAGCATTTGCTGTAGCCTGCGATTTGAGTAGGATTAAGAGTTCAAATATGGCTGAAATAAAAAAACCAACTGGCGACAGTATCGAAAATTGTTTAATGCCTCAAGCTCATATTATTTGCCCATACAATCATAGTTCTACTGGGCTTAGAAAATGTATTCAGCTTGACGAAGAAGTAACTTCACGATTAGGAACAGTTACCTGGCTAAGTAGAGTTTTTGATGATGTACGACCCAACAGTTACTCTGATTGTCTTGAAAACCTTTCAAAAATTGTTAAGAACGGCGGATTTGTAACAGTTTTTTTCCCATATTCAGCAGAGTCAATCGTCAATCTATTGATATCTGAATTATCAATAAAGGAAGGGATAAACGGCTGTATTACAAATGATGAATTCAAATCTTTTCGCAAGCTTTTGGGTGAATATGTTCATGGCGACAAGGATGATATGCATAAAAAACAAGATATTAAAAAAATAATTTTAAAATTAAATACTACAGCGAGGGACCTCGATTTATTTAGTCATTTTAGAACCTGGGACACTTTTTGCTTGAATAATCTAAGAATTAATCAACAAAAATGCAGGAGACCATCGTTTTGTAGGATTATTGTGTTTGAAAATAATAGTTTGATTAGAAATTTCAATTCTGATGTATTAAATTTAGCATACCCTGCTCTTCTAGGAAAAACGATGATGACTTTTGGAGTTTCTGCTAATTTTTTAAGACAAAAAGAAGCTGCTGTTGCAGATGTTGTTTTTGCTGAAAACAAGCTGTTCGAAGATGATAACTTTAAGCAGCATAAAGAAAATTGTGAATATCCAAATTTTGTTGCAATGCGTTTTTTTCTTGACGCAAGAACACTGGTCTTCACTGGAACACAATGCGATGAGTTCAAGTTAAATGGGCGCAACAGGACAATGAGCTATGCAAAATCTATTAAAAACCTTTATGCTGTTTGGAATAAATTCTGTGATGATACAACTAAATTTATTCCACTAGACTTTAGTGAAATTTGCAGAGAATTTAACTAAGGGCATGTATGGATTCAATCCGGGCAAGAAATCATGCTTTTACTTTAATTAAAAATATTTTTTAAAGACCAGCTCATAATTGAGTAGCTGCCAAAATTTATCAAATATCATCATAATGTTCAGTAAAAATTCCTAAATAAATATTCAATCCAAAATCACCAATTATTAATTGAACACCTGGGAAACCATCCATGGAAAGCGTCTCTGATAGTATTCTTAATTGTTCAAAATCGATATGGCTTGGCGTAATACTACATTGTCTTGGGTGTGAATGCCATTCTCCAACATAGCGAATATGGTCTAAAGTAAGTGCCATGCACTGATTGACCATCTTTTCTAGACCTTCTGTCCCTCGCAAGAATCCGGTAGGTCGTCCCTCACTGTCGGGAGGAGGTGGCAACGCCCAAATGATTTCAATGCTTTTTTTAGTGATATCCACGACTCCTAGGAGCGCCCCACCAGTTTCGCTTGGAAGCTTATCCTGTCGCATGCCCTGAAGACGGTCAGCTACCAAAGGGAGCAAACGGACTGTCCATTCGTCCAGAGGGTACCTCAAAAGCGCTTCCGGCCGTTGACCCGATACCGTGACGGAACCGTCGTCCCCAAGCTGCCAGACCTGCAGATATGCCTGGGGGGTATCCAATGCCTTGCCCAGCCCTTGGCTTATGAGGCCACTGAGTATCTGGGCGCGGGAAGAGGGCATTCTGGTGGTCATGGCTCTGCAATCACCAGAGTACGGAAGGCGTTCAGGCGGTACCACAAGAATATCCGCCAGGGCGGGAACGTCCAAAATCCTGGCATAGAAGGCCGCCTCAAGGGCCCGAAGGTCAACCTCACGCTCGGCGTCCTCGACCATGAGCACTGCGGCAGTGCCTGCTGGGTTGAAAAAAAAGGCAGCACGGCGTGCCGTAGCCGGTAGATCACAAAGGTGCCGGCTGACCGGGACGGAAGCAGAAGCATCCAATATTATTTCAGCATCATTTAGGGAGTTCTCGATCTGCCCTGCATGGTCGTTAGGCTCGATGACGTCAGCGACGATTCCGCTGGCTTCACATCCGCACACGGTTTTCTGAAGATGATATGCTAAGCATTTGGCCTTTGGAAGGCCTACAAAATTCCCGGAAAGCGCATGCCGCGCCAAGTTATGTGGGAGTAATGTATCATTATCAATGATGGTCCAACCAAAGCGTCCTTCGCGGGCAAGAGAGTCTGCCACAATGGAGCCAACTGCACCCGCGCCAACCATTGCCACCTTTCTCGGGTCACATTTATTTCGGCCGGCCATGCGGGCAGCAAGGTCAGAATCAAAATTTGCAGTTACATTCAGGGGGTCAAGCTGGATATGCTCGACTGCGGCAGGGACAATCGGGCCTGGGTTCAGCACAGGCACGTAGTGGAGGTCTCCTATCCCCTTGTCGTTCTTGTCCAGACGGCCGAGAGATATCCCAACATCCCCCAAAGAGCATTCAGTGACAAACGCTATCAGGCTATAAGCGCCGGTCTGACCAGTTCTCGGATGGATAACTGGCATCTTAACCAATATCCCCAGGTGGGATTCAAAGCGAAACTTCTTCCAAACGTCATCCTCTGAAATCCAAGTGCCTATATTCCCCGCCAGGATATCAAGCACGCTGGTCCCTCTGGCTTCCATCTCAGTATGCAGCATGGCGAGATTGGACGGTGCGGCTCGCAGTCTAGACATCCGGTCAGGTTGGACCTCGCAAGTAATAAAAATGCAGCTTGGGATCATTTTTTTTAGCTTTGGAAGATCAATAGCGCTCGAATACTCAAGTCTTAGCACCCCAGACTCTTCATCGGCCTGAACCACCACCAAGTCGCATCGCTCGTCCGGTTGCTGTTTGAAAACTGGACCGGGCAGGATGACAGTGTTTGAACTTCCAATGAAGTACGGGTCGAGCGGCTGGTTCACCTCGTGAAGCTCGTCCTTGCCGGCCTTTTCAAACCAAATGACTATTCGCTGGAGTAGTTCGGCCGGGGTATAGGTGAGCTTTGCCTCCCGCCACTCCCGGTCATCAATGCAGAGGCTGTAGGGATTTCCCGAACGTACAAGGTTCTGATGGGGGATATCGGGAAAATCCTCCCTGGCGGACATCACGTAAGGGTGCGCATTCGGTGAAAAAAGTATCCCTACGACTTCTTCCCGCAAGAAGGGATAGGGGGACCGTTGCGGGCGGCCTGTGGCTATCCGTACGAGCAGGACCTCATCCCCGGCCTCAAGCCGTCGCGCACCTTCAAGTCTCGCAGAGCCGCTGCCATGGCGGGAAATGAACCTAGCAAAATCCCTAGCCATCGGCTGGAGGAGGTCATCGATCCCGATCTTTTTCAGTGACGCGAACCACGGATGCATAGAGTCGCTAGCCCGCCCTAGAAGTGGTTGACGTAGCTGTACCGATTGCGCTTGCGACGGCAGTAACCATTCTGGCGCCCGAGCGGGTAATTTCAACGCTAAAAGGCTTTGGGGCATGTTGGGTGGGATGTTCCATAGTCACTCTGAACTCGCCATCCTTCTCCTTAATCACGCGGCGGTAGTAAGTAGCGGCCTGCCGATGTGGAGGCTGCAGATTCTGATCCTCCTCTGTCCCCTTCTTCGGGATAGGCTTGCTTGGTGAGGCGATGATACAACCATCGCGGCCCCTGTCTTCGATGAGCCATTTGACGTCGGGGATAGGGATCGTTTCGTCCTCTCCCTTATTGCTCTCGTCTAGGGACTTGTAGGAGCAGTGGTGGAACAGTTTCAGTACGTCCCAAAGCAGCCTGCTTTCACGCCCGTGCCGCTTGGAGGTTGCTACGATCTGGGATATCGTCTCGGACTTCACGTCCGAACCAAAGAGGGCATAAGTGTCTTGGCCGCCCTCTCGGAAAGTGACCTGGAAGACGATGGAGTCTTGGTTCCGGTCTTCAATACCCTGATCATCCGTGCGCCAAGCGAAGGGGCAGTGGACGAAGAACTCGGCCGCCTCCGATCTGTCAAGCTTAAAGCCGGGAACGGTCTGCCCGGCGTCCACAATGCAGCTTTTGCGCTCCTCGATGGTCAATCCGATCTCGTCAAGGAAAGCCTTTAGCGCCTCAGGTCGGGAAAAAACCTTGATGCCACTGCCTTTCTTGAGACGGTAGCGGGCTTCCTGTCGGACCGCCCAGGCATCGTCTTCAACCCCGGTTTCGGTTATGGCCGAGGCTGGCACCCAAAGTTCTTCGATCTTCGGGCGGCCGGCGATCTGGGACGACGCGAGGTATTCGAGCCAAAAGAAATCCTTCATCCCCTTGACATGGTCTGTATCAAGATGCGTGAAACAGACGGCAGTAAAGTCCTTCTTGCCGGCATCAGCCAGGGCACGACGCATTTCGGCGGGGAGGTCGCATCGCTTGTCATCCTTGTCTGAGGGATCTCGCATGTTTGCGAAGTCAACAAGAATAAGACGAGAATCGGCAAGGCGGATTAGTGCCGTGTCTGCGTTGCCCAATGGATAGAATGTGATTTTGCTAGACACAAGGCCTCCTCTCAATTGCTCTTCGTGTACGTGTTTCCTTAAATAGTCCCCAATTTTAAGCAGTCAACATCAGAATTACCGGCATAATTCTATACAAATACAGTGTACATTGGGGTGTAAAAATTTATTCGTGGATAGAAAATCAAAATGATATAGGGTGACTGACACCATGCATTCATTGGTGTCAATGATGGCAAGCACCAGGATCGATAAAGCTATATATTTTTGTCAGTAGTGTGTAGAATCGACTAGAGGAAGAAACTATGCCTTTTGAAATTGACTTTTTGCCCGCTGGTCATGGCGATAAGAGCGGAGATGCAATTGTTTTGCGGTATGGAGAACCTGGCAATTATACTGTCATTGTCTATGATGGAGGGACAAAAGAATCTGGCGAGCAACTCGTCAAGCATATCAAGAAATATTATAAAACGGAGTATGTTGATCACGTTGTAAATTCCCACCCAGACGCTGATCATTCATCAGGACTTTCTGTTGTCCTTGAGAACCTAACCGTTGGAACACTTTGGCTTCATCGACCTTGGAATTATTCGCATTTAATACTGAAATATTTTAAAGATGGCCGCATTACTGACCAAAGCTTAAAACAAAGACTCCAAGAAAAAATGGCTAGTGCATATCAACTTGAACAGCTTGCCATTGAGAAAGGGATTAGTATCAGAGAGCCTTTTCAAGGTACCAATATAGGTGCATTCTATGTCCTTTCTCCAGATAAACAATGGTATGTCCATGATCTGATTGCAGACTTTGAAAAATCGCCTGATCAAGAAAAAACAGAAGCTTTAGAAGCTCTTTCCCCCGCCAACAATCGCCTTAAGATGCTCGCCGCAGTTGCCAAAAAAGTCACAACTTGGATCGCTGAAACCTGGGCCATCGAACTTTTGCGGGAAGACGTCATAACATCGGCAGAAAATGAAAGCTGTGCGATATTGTACGCCTATATGCAAGATTATAAACACGGGATTCTCCTGACAGGTGATGCAGGAATAAAAGCCCTTGGAAAGGCCGTTGACTACTTAGAATCCAATGGCATAAACGCTCCATCAGATATACAATTCATACAAATACCTCATCATGGCAGTAGAAACAATGTGTCAACATCAATTCTAAACCGGCTTATAGGAAAAAAATTGTCAAAATCACCAGATCGATATGAAAAATTTGCCTTTGTATCGGCAAGCGAGAATTCCAAAACCCACCCCAAGAAGATGGTTATCAACACATTCATCAGAAGAGGTGTCAAAGTTAATGCCACCAAGGGGCTATCAAAACGACACAGCAGAGGTATGCCTGACCGTGAAGGGTGGACGTCAGCCACGCCCCTAGGCTTTTCCAATGAGGTGGAGTCATGGGATTAGATATTTTCTCTGCATTGATGGATAGCTACGACAGGAAAGCGCGTCTTAATCCTGTGCTGCTTGCAATAATTCCCCCGGTAGGGGTCTTAGTTGGTTTATATGCTGTTAGACTTCAAGCGCAGACCGCTTTGGTTGGTTTGTTAGCAACATTTGGAATATTTTATCTTTTGACCTCCATATGCCGTAACCTAGGGAAACGATTGGAAAATTCTTTATATAAAAGTTGGGGTGGAAAGCCAACGACACAACTTCTTCGGCATAGAGATAATACAATTGATCCAATCACAAAAAAACGGTATCATACTTTTTTGTCGCAAAAAATAAAAACAAAATTTCCCACCGAAGATCAAGAACTCAAGAAGCAAAATATGGCAGACAACGTCTATTCATCTGCCATCGAGTGGCTACTGGGACAAACAAGAGACAAGAAAAAATTTAATCTACTATTTCTCGAAAATATTTCGTACGGGTTTTCCCGTAATTGCCTCGGAATAAAATATATTGCGATTAGTATCGCTCTTTTGTCTATAGCATGGGCCGTGATAGGTTATAAGACAATATCAACTCGTAATTTTTCAGATATTGATTTTAACTTACTTCCAATTGGTCTGCTAATATCGTTAGTAACTTCTATCTCAATGCTTAGCGTATGGACGCTATTCATTACAAAAAAATGTGTAAAAAAATCTGCGTTCGTTTATGCTGAAGCTTTATTGAAGACTTGTGATATGCTTGCACAGCAAGAAACATTAATGACAGTTACCGCAAAGGCCTCTCATACTGCTCCTTCCGATTTTTCTATAGATAAATGATCGATGCAATCTGTTTTGAATAAAAACAATAAAGAACTTGGCCGTGTGACTGCCTAACCACAGCCGTGTTGGCTACCCGACCACAGCCGCCAAATACCTGTTGGCGGCTCAGTGGCAGGCCCGCCAAAGAAAGCCAAAATCCGGTTGGCAGGCGCCAACAAAATACTGTTGAAGACGTACGATGGACAAGGAAAAGTTTAATAATTTCAATATATTGCTGGCATGGCATTCAGGAGCGCTCAAAAGAACAAGCAAATGATTTCAGGTGCTTGAAAATTCAGATTGAGACCTCTTGATTTTTTTTCAAACGTTCCGACGACGAAAAATAGCATAATTCTGCCAAATAATGCTTTTCTGCGTAATTCTCAGAAAAACAGAAGCTGCTCGATGCGTGATATCAATACTGCCTATCCGTGATATTCGAAACACAGCTTCAAATATGAGCGCTATTCTGTGCGACTGATTGACGCTTTTGAAAGGTGACGCTCACCTCAACATCATTGTCCAGCCTTCCCAGAATCGTAATCATACGGTCTAATGAAAATCTGGACAACCTGGCGTTGCGGATACGGGAAAACTCGGAATGGGCGATACCCGTAATACGCGCAGCTTCACGGGTAGAAATTCCGCGCTCATCCAATG
>Ga0268263_1001416_pt1 | contig 21257 bp, 20 predicted proteins | sample Biomet5_FD_190358 | JGI IMG/M metagenome (GOLD analysis project Ga0268263, IMG submission 190358) | Microbial communities from bioreactor (seeded with sewage sludge) at LBNL, California, USA - Biofuel metagenome 5 (SPAdes) (version 4) | ecosystem: Engineered > Bioreactor > Anaerobic >... | reverse complement strand
AGGACGAGCTTGCAGCGATACGTCTGGGCGCGTCTGATGGCTACGTCGCGGCAGTTGTAGCGGGGCATCGAGTCCTGCTTGTAGCTATGGTCGTGCTCCTCGTCCATGACGATCAGGCCCAGATCGTCGAAAGGCATGAACACCGCGCTGCGGGTGCCGATGACAATCTTGACTTGGTGATTGGCCACCAGCTGGTACTGCTCGTAGCGCTGCTGATCAGTCAGGCGGGAATGATAGATGGCGATGTTGGACCCGAAACGTTCGGTCATCCGGCGGACCATCTGTGGAGTAAGGGCTATCTCAGGCACCAGGATGAGCACCTGCTTGCCCGCCTGGCAGCGCTCGGCGGCCAGCTGCATGTAGATCTCCGTCTTGCCGCTGCCGGTCAGGCCATGCAGCAGGATGACGTCCTTGCTGCTGGCTTGGATCTTGGCGATGGCCTTGACCTGCTGGTCGGTCAGCTTATAGGGTGCCGGCTTGATCTGCAGCTGTCCGATGACGGCCTTGCGGTCCGCGGCCGTGACGGTGATGGCCCCGCTTTTGACCAGGGCGGTGTAGATATATGGGTAGCTCTCACGGAACAGCCGCCGCAGCATCGGACCCTCAGCCAGCATCGTCAGGGCCTCCCGCTGCTTGTCCGTGACGGCTTTGGAACTGTCCTTGACGGCGACATAGTATTCCTTGACCGCCTTGGTGGCGTTGGAATGGGGTTTCATCTGTTTGGGCAGCATCGCCTGGAAGCACGAAATCGTCGGGGCGATGGTCTGACGGGCCATCCACAGGCCCAGGTCGTACAGCTCGGGGGTGAGGACCGGCGTCTGGTCGATGACCTCGGCTATCGCCTTGACCTGATAGCCGACCTGCTTCTCATAGTCGGCCAGGCTGAGCGGTACCGTCCGGACGCCATCGACGAAGCCTACCAGCGACTGGCTGGCGAAAGGCACGCGGACCCGGACGCCGCGGCTGACGCTCTGGCCCGGGGCCAGGGCATAGGAAAAGGTCTGGTTGAGGTCCATGACCGGGTGTTCTATCCAGACGTCGACGATGGCCGTTTCGTTCATGCCAACATTCTATCACGCGGCATGGCCAAAAAAAAGGAACGGGGATCCATTCCCCGTCCCTTACATATGACGTTTGATGATAAGCGATATCAGCTGGGCGGCCAGCTCGGCGTCGTCGTTGCAGACGACGTATTTGTACTGGCTGATCATGTTCATCTCACGGTTGGCCTTGCTCAGACGCTGCTGGATGATCTCCTCCGGCTCGCTGCGACGGCCGCGAATGCGCTTCTCCAGCTCCGCCATGTTGGGCGGGATGACGAAGATCGTCAGGGCGTCAGGGCATTTCTCCTTGATCTGCATGCAGCCCTCGACCTCGATCTCAAGCAGGACGTTCTTGCCCATGTTGCGCTTGTTCTCGACCTCGGCGATCGGCGTGCCATAGTAATTGCCGACGAACTCGGTCCACTCCAGCAGCTCGCCATCCTTGATGGCCTGCTCGAAACGCGGCCGGTCGACGAAGTAGTAGTCGATGCCATCACGCTCGCCTTTGCGGCGTTCGCGCGAGGTCATCGATATCGAATATACCAGGTTCAGGTCCGGGTCATCGATGAAATGGCTGCGGATGGTGTCCTTGCCGACGCCGCTGGGCCCGGACAGCACGACCAGTAAACCTTTCTTCATTTTATACACCTTCTCCCCCATTGGCCTAATTTTAGCATAGTTTCGCTTACAGTTGTATAATGTTTCTGACAAAAGAGGTAGCGACATGGCATTCGACGGCATCTTCCTGCATCAGGTCGTCCGGCAGCTGCAGCCGGTGGTCGGCATGCGTATCAACAAGGTCTATCAGATCTCCGACACGGAGGTCCTGTTCAGCCTGCACGGACGGGGTCCGGCTCAGCTGATGATATCGTGCCATTCCCGCTACAACCGCATCAATATCACCGCGCGACAGTATCCTACCCGTCCCGATCCATCGATGTTCATCATGCTGCTGCGCAAGTACCTGGAGGGCGGCACCATCGCCGCCATAACCCAGGCTGGCCTGGACCGCTATCTGACCATCGACGTGGCCACCCGCAATGAGCTGGGCGATCGAATCGCCCTGCAGCTGTACGTCGAGCTGATGGGTAAGTATGCCAACCTGATCCTGGTGCAGGACGGCCGCATCGTCGACGCCCTCAAACGCATCCCGCCTTTTGAGAACACGCGCCGGACCATCCAGCCCGGGGCGGTCTTCACCGTCACCGACGGCCAGCCTGACAAGCTCGATCCCTTCACCGTGGACGACGTTTCCGGCATCGCCGACCTCACTGCGCGGTTCATCGGCTTCTCGCCGCTGCTGACCAACGAGATAAGCTTCCGGATGGCCGCTGGGCAGCGTTTCCCCGATATCATGGCGTTCATCGCCTCCTCCGACAAGGTCTACGTCTCCACCGTCAAGGACGAGGACTACTTCCATTGCCTGCCCTTGACCCAGTTTGGCGTCGAGCCTGTCTGCATGGACATCAACCCGGGCCTGGACCATATCTATTTCGTCAAGGAGGAACGCGAGCGCATCCGTCAGCAGACCGGCGACCTGTTCAAGTTCACCCGCAAGGAGAGCAAAAAGCTGCAGTCCAAGCTCGACAAGCTTAACGAATCGCTGGCCGAGGCCAACGACTGCGCCAAATGGCGTACCTACGGCGACACGCTGTATGCCAACCCCGGGGCCGCCACCAAGGGCCTCAGCCGCATCCAGCTGGCCGGCTATGACGGCCAGCCGGTCGACATCCCGCTGGACCCCAAGCTCGACTACCGGGCCAACGCGCAGAAATGCTATCAGTACTACCGCAAGGGCATCAACGGCCAGCGGTTCATCAGTGAACAGATCGCCAAGGCCTCCGACGAGCTGCACTACTTCCAGCAGATCGAGGATCAGCTGTCCATGGCCGACTTCAAAGATGCCACCGAGATCCGCCATGAGCTGGAAGGCAACGGCTATCTGCGGGCCAAGCCCATCCGCGGCCGGCGGTCGCGCCCGACAGAGCCCAACTTCATCACCATCCCCTACCGGGATCTGAAGATCTTCGTCGGCAAGAACAACATCCAGAATGAGTACGTCACCTTCCATAAAGCCAACCGCACGGACACCTGGTTCCACGTCAAGGACATCCATGGCAGCCATGTGGTCATCACAACCGACCATCCCGATGAGGATGAGATCCGTTTCTGCGCCATGCTGGCGGCCTATTGGTCCAAGGCCCGCCAATCGTCCTCGATACCCGTCGACTACACGCTGGTACGCAACCTCAAAAAGATCCCTGGCTCCAAAGTCGGCAAGGTCATCATGAAGGAATACCGCACCATCTACATCGACATCGACAAGGACAAGATCGAGCGCTGCATCCCATCCTGACCATTCGCGGCCCTAGCCCGCCCCGGGCCAGGAAGCATCCCCTGAGCCGACGCTCCGCCGTCATCGCGTTCATGCCCTATATGGCATGGCATCAGCAAAGGGCGCCGCGGCGCCCTTTGATATAGATATCAGCTATCCGGCAACCGGCCTCACGCCCACGCACGCCATGACGGCGATTCCCTGCCGCCCATCATCAATATGGCTGCTGCAGGTCGCGGTGGATGACAACGATGTTGTAGTCGGTATGCTCCAGCCGGGCGGCGAAGTTGCGGACGAAGGCGACCGAGCGATGATGGCCGCTGGTGCAGCCCACGGCCACCACCAGCTCCATCTTGCCTTCCTCGACGTAATAGGGCAGCGCATACTCCAGCATGTCGATGAACTTGTCGGCCAGCCGGCGCGACTGCTCATAGGAGAAGACGAAGTCGTATACGTCCTGGTCCAGGCCGGTGTGCGTCTTTAACTCGGCCACGTAGAACGGGTTGGGCATGCAGCGGACGTCGAGGACCAGGTCGGCATCGGCCGGGATGCCGTTGCGGTAGCCGAAGGACACCAGTTTGATCGTCAGGCCGGTATAGTCGCTCTGCTTGAACGTGTCGATGGCCATCTTCTTGAGCTGCTGGATGGTCAGATGCGTGGTGTCGAAGACATAATCGGCCAGCTCCATGATCGGCTGGCAGATGGCGAAATCCATCTTGATGGCGTCCGTCAGCGACATGGCAGGGTTGGCGACCATCAGCGGATGGTTGCGCCGAGTCTGCTTGTAGCGGTCTAGGATGACGTCCTGCTCGCAGGTGATGAAGATCAGCTTGCAGTCGATCTTGTCGGACTTGAGCTTGGACAGCTCGGTCTGGAAGGTGCGGAACATGTTCTGGCTTCGCGCGTCGATGACCACGCACAGGTCCTTGATGGCCGGGTTGTCCTGGGCCAGCTTGGCCACCGGCACCAGCATCTGCGGCGGCAGGTTGTCGATGCAGAAGAAGCCGATGTCCTCCAAGGCATTGGACACCTGCGACTTGCCCGAGCCGCTGATGCCTGAAATGACGTACATGCTCATCCCACATCACCCCTTCCCGGTATACATCTTTATTCTAGCATACCGGGTCGGGTTTGCTTATAATGAATGTCATGGAGATGATCAACATGCGTCAGGATTTCAACTACCATACCCACACCAAGCGCTGCGGCCATGCCATCGGCAGCGACGAGCAGTACGTCCAGGCCGCGATTGACGCCGGCTTCAAGACCATCGGTTTCTCGGACCATGGGCCTTATAAAGGACTGTCCTTCCCAAGCGACCGGATGGACTACAGCCAGCTGGAAGGCTATCTGGCCTCGCTAAGCCGGCTGCGTGACAGATACCGCGACCGCATTGATGTCAAGATCGGCTTCGAACTGGAATACTTCGACGAGTACCTGCCCCAGATGCGGGAGCTGGCCGCTCGGGCCGACTATCTCATCCTGGGCCAGCACACCTCCGACATGCGATGCGACTACGATTTCTTCGTCTTCAACAACGACGAGATGGCACTGCGCTACTGCGATCTGCTCGAGAAAGGTATGGACACCGGCCTGTTCATGTATGTCGCCCATCCTGACTGCTACTGCGCCGGTCGGCGCGACTTTGATGCCACATGTGCGGACATCGCCCACCGCATCTGCGCCCATGCCGCACGTTTGAACCTGCCGCTGGAAATCAACCTGACGCGGCTGCGGCGGGACAAGGCCGTAGCCTACAAGCAGGGTGTCTTTTATAAATACCCCCACCGCCTGTTCTGGCAGATTGCGGCCCGATACCCCGTCAAGGTCGTCTACGGCTATGACGCCCATAACCCGGCCGACCTGCTCGACCAGGACTCCTATGCCCTGTGCGACCGTGAGATCGGCGACCTGGGGCTCACCTTCATCAGCCAGCCGCTCATCTAGCCGCCGCTCGACAGCCATAAAAAAAAGGACCATGGTCCTTTTTTTTATGGCTGTCATCCACTCAGTCCAGTCGATAGCCGCAGATATAGGACTTGGCATAATCGACGGGCGACCGCTGGCTGACCCGGCCGTCGCCAGCCAGGTTGTAGGTCGTATAGCCTTGGCCGTCATGACGAACCGTGACGGTATGGATACCGTCCCAAGGGATGCGTCCATTCCAGAAGGAGATGATGTACAGGCCCTTGTCCGCAAGGTCCCTGAGGCCGACCCGCCGCCAGGAAAGCCCGGAGGCGCTAAGGATGCGGCCGATAGCCAGGACGTTGGAACCCAGAAAGCCGCGACCGATCATGGCATGGCCGCATTGGAAGTCATTGATCGTCTGGGACAGCGACGAGGGGACGCCTTTGAGCAGTTTGGCGTTATGCACGGCGATGGCCTCGCACGCATTGTGACGGGCCGGATAGGCGCCATATACGAACAGCCGGCCGGTGACTCCGTTCTGGTCGTTGACGATGGTGGCAATGGTCGTCGTGTGCGGATCACGATCCACGGCGGCGTTAACTTCAAGATTGCGGCTGGCCAGCGACATGGCATCACCCAACCCGGTCGTCATGCCGGGCTTCTAGATGATCACCGACGCGTTTCATCGTCATCATCAGCCGCCCGTCGCGCGCCTGGTACATTGCCGCCTGCCAATTCAGCTCGATGGGCATGCCACGGGCGGACAGTTGGTCGCGAAGACCCTGGCAGCATGTCTGCAGCGTCTGATGGAAGTCATCTTTGTCGATCTGGGGGCATATGACGCAGAACTCGGTACCGGCGATGCGGTAAACATATCCGGTGTCGACGAAGGCCATCGTGAGCTGCCGGCTGATACGGCGCAGGCAATAGTCGCCATCGCGGCTGCCAGCCGCGTCATTGAGCTGTCTGAGGTTGTTGAGATCCACCAGGGCCAGTCCCGTACGTGATGTCGGCTGGAAATCCATCACCATGCGCGTGAAGGCATTGGCGTTCAGCACACCCGTCAGCGGGTCGGTGACGAACTGGATATCGCCGAGGTAGACGTAATAGAACAGCAGGCCGACGGCACTGGCCGGCCACAGGCTGAAGACGTCCGGGGCGATGGCCATGAAGCCGATGACCGACATCTCCAGCACATAGAGTGTCACCAGCAGGCCGCGTTTGTATGAGGCATTGCGCATGATGTCGACGAGATTGGCGATGAGCAGGCCGGCGACGCCCGCCAGCACGATGGCCACATAGGCCGGATGGCCTGGGCCGTAAATCAGGCCGACGAACGGATTGAACATGAACAGCCGCCCTGTCGCGGAAGCGATGACTACCGTCAGGCCGACGGCCACCGCGGCGATGTTGGCCGCCGTGTAGCCGACCAGGTATTCATTGAACAGCATCGTCACGCCCAGGGCGCACAGCGGCACGGCGGTCAGGATCACCGTATAGGCGAAGCTGACCATGGCGGCCGGCAGGTACGACTGCAGGGCGATCGCCGCCTGGGCCAGGCTGGCCGCCGTCAGCATGGCCATCAGCCATGTAAAGCCGCCCTTCTTGACCTGGTAGATGACGGTGTTATGCCAGACGCGGACCCACAGAAAGACGATTACCGACAGACCGATAAGCTCCGGGATCAGCTTCATCACCACCGCCATCGACGGACATCCCCTTCCTTAGTATCACGCGCGGCTGTAGGCCGGCCGTCCCATGATGAAGGTCTGGGCGACCTGCATGCCGTCATCCATCAGTATCATGTCGGCGTCATGGCCGACCTGCAGCGAGCCTTTGGTCTGGCTGACGCGTGCCAGCTGAGCCGGATTGATGCTGGCCATGCGCACGATATCGTTCAGGCCACAGCCGGTGATAGCAATCATCTTGCGGACCGCCTGGTCCATGCCGATGACGCTGCCAGCCAACCGGCCGTTGTCGAGCTTGGCGGTACCATCCTTCTTGTGTACCTGATAGCCGCTGAAAGGATAGGTGCCATCCGGCAGGCCGCGCATCAGCGTCGCATCGGTGATCAGTGCCAGCTGCCGCGGGCCCAGCACACGATAGGTTGCACGGATGACGTCCGGATGGACGTGATAGCCATCGGCGATCAGCTCGCACAAGGCAGTGCGGCTGGCCAGGCCGGCCGTCACCACACCAGGCAGCCTATGCTCATGCTGGCTCATGGCATTGTAGAAATGCGTGAAGCCCAGAGCCCCAGCATGCAGGCCGGCCTCGGCCTGCTGGCAGTCAGCCCCGCTGTGACCGACCATCATGCCCACGCCATTGCGCATGCCGTAGCTGATGACGTCAAGAGCCCCAGGCAGTTCGGGGGCGATGGTCATGTACTTGAGACGTCCGCCGGCAGCCTGCCGCATCTGCTTGAACTGCTCCAGCGACGGCATCCGAAGCGTGTCCGGCCGCATGACGGCCTTGTAATCCTGGGACAGAAACGGCCCTTCCATGTGGATGCCCAGCCAATGGGCCCCAGTGGGCTCCTTGAGCCCGGCATAGGTCGTCATGATTGCGACCAATTCGTCCTGGTAGCCGCACACCAGCGAGGCGTAGAACGCGGTACAGCCCTCCGCCAGTGTGCGCGTGCTGAACTGCTCGAGGTTGGCCTGGCTGGCATCCATGAACTCATGGCCATAGCCACCATGGACGTGAACGTCGATGAAGCCCGGCAGCAGGTTCAGTCCTGATCCGTCGATACGCCGGCCCGTCAGCCCGGCCGTATCGGTCCCGGCCGGCAGCAGCGCCTCGACCTTTCCGTCGGCAGCTATCAGCGTGCCTTTCTTGATGACAGTGGTGTCGTCAGGATAGATGTCGGCACCTGAAACAATCAGTCGGTTATCCATATGTCTTGTTCACCTCTGGCCAATGGCCATGAAAAGCTGTTTTGCCGATTCCAGCAGTCCGCTCTTGTCGGGCAGCCCCAGATTGGTGTATATCTCCCCGACGTAGATCCCGTCGGCAAACAGCTTGTGGAAGACCTCGTCGAAAATGCGCCCGCATTCATCCTGCAGCTGCATCGGGCCGAAGGGATTGGCGAAGAAGGTCTCGGTCATGCCGACCTCCTGGGTCGTGCCCTTGGCCATACGCCGGCCGCGGATGAAGACCTCCTTGGCCTGCTCGAAGCCTGCGAAGCGATGCACGCCGCGCTTGTCCTCGTAGTTGTTGGCATACAGCACCATGTCTACCGGATGGTCGGTGGTGATCAGTTGGTAGCTGCTGACCGGCAGCACCAGTCGGGCATTGGTTGTCGACTCCGGGTTCATGAAGATGGTGCGCTCCAGATCGCGGTATGCCGTACGCTTGTCAAGGTCATCCATACGGATGAACGCGCCGATCTCCGTGCCTTGTGCCACGATACGGCCGTCGGCCTGATGCAGCGTCCCCATGTCATCGAAGACGATGTCCATGCGCGTTATCTGTTCAGGCCCGAAGGTGTCGGCCGACAGCTTCCGCAGCGCCTCGATGGTCTCGCTCTTGCCGGCTCCGGAGTCGCCGATCATGACGATGGACCGATGATCGCCGGACCGCAGATAGATGTCGACCATCGAACCGTGGATGGGCAGCCAGCCATGGGCCATCTGGGCCACGTTGTGCAACGTAAGGATCATCTTCTTGAGATAGCCGAAATACTCGATCTTTCGGTCGTAGGACACCGAACCGACCCAGATGTCGTTTTCGACATCGTGGTGGAATGTGCACTCATCCTTCTCGTCGGGGTTGCCGAAGATGCAGATGAGGTCAGGTTTCTGGTGGCTGCATTCGGCATCGGTGGCCAGATCGAAGAGGTTGGCCAGCGCGGTGGCGGAGGCTATGAAGTCGCGGTGGAAGAAGACATAGCACAGCAGACGGCCGACCTTGGCCGGATAGCAGAACCACTCCTGGGCGTTGATGTGCAGGTCCTTGACCGGATTGGTGTCACGCTGGGTGAAGAAGCCCTCACGCTTGTTGGACAGCGGATGCAGCATGATGGGCGTCCGCAGCATGATGGTCGAGATGAACGGTATGCCCTTGAGGGCGTTGTAGCCGGCCGGGATGGCCCACCGGTAGTTCAGCGTCACCAGCGAGGCGTTGGTGCCGGCCTGCAGCTGGCGGTACACGCTGTTGGTACGCCCCTGCAGCTTCTGCTCGCAGGTACGGTAGATCTGGATGATCAGCTGGTTGTAGCGTGTGTCGGCGTCAATGAAGCTGGTGAAGGCCAGCGATGACGACGACGAGGCTCCGACGATCGAGTAGCGCTGCTTCTGGCGCCAGTAGTTATAGGCGTCCTCGACGACGAACAGGGCCCGCATGCGATTGAGCTCGTCGACCATTGGATCCATTATGTCGTCGACGTCCAGGATCATTAGCTGCTTGGTCAGCCGGACCATGTCCTTGGTCATCTCCTCCAGCTGCCGTCCGCGGGTCAGCCAGGTGTACAGGCCGATGTCACGCACTGCCAGGTCCTTGAGGTAGCGGGACAGGAATTCCGTGAATCCATCGCTGGACAGCAGCTGCTCGGGATCGGCGTAATACGCGGCCGAGAAGTTGATGATAGCCGTCCGTTCGTTCATATAGAATGTCTGCTGCATTTTGTGTGTTGCTTCCTTTCAGTGGTTCTGACGATATACCTCGCCGGCCAGTACGGCGGCGGCGCTGGCTGCGTTGAGAGCCGGCCGGAAATCGTTGGCATATGGGATGTAGACGAACATGTCGCTGGCCGCCAGGACGTCATGCGACAGGCCGCGCAGCGGTCCGCCGATGGCCACCAGCAGGCCGGATGGGCAGCGCAGATCGGCCTGATAGAGGCTGATGGCACCGGTGCCGCGGTAGGCGCTGACGATTTTGATGCCGTTGTCCTTCAGCGTGGCCAGCTCGACGTCGAGCTGGCTGGCCAGATGGATCGGCAGCAGCTCGCTGGCCCCGGCACTGGATTTGATCAGCGTGGCATCCTCGAAGTCCCAGGTCCGCTCATTGAGAATCAGACCGCAGCAGCCAAGGGCATACAGCGTCCGGATGATGTATCCCAGGTTGAAGCTGTCCTCGACGCCCTGCACCAACGCCAAAAAGGGACGATCGAGCCGCAACAGCGAGGTGATGGCCTGGAAACGGCGCGGCGATACCTCCGCCAGCACGCCGCCATGGGAATGACCGACCGCCAGCCGCTCGATCAGCGCCTGGTCGGCATATTCGACGGGCACATGGTCCTGCCGGGCCATCTGGGCCAGATAGTCGATGTCGCGCGACGCCTTGCCCTTGGCGATGAGAACCCGCTGCACGCCGCGGTACCGGCTGGCCAGAGCCGCCTTGACGGCGATGGCCCCCTCGACCGTTATCATGACCGCGTCAGATCGAAGAGGACCTTGTCGATCTGTTCGATGAGGTCGCTGGCCAGCAGGCTATAGGAGCTGTTGGACCGGACCCAGTAGTCGGCGGCCAGGGAGTGGACATAGACGCCGGCCACCACGGAGGTGACCTCCGGCTTCTGGGCCATCAGGCCGCCAATGACCCCTGTCAGCACGTCGCCGCTGCCGCCCTTGGCCAGGGCGTCGTTACCGGTCGTGTTGATCGTCAGCTGCCCGTCATGGGCGATCAGCGTATGCTCGCCCTTGAAGACGGTCACCAGTGATGGATAGCGCTTGCTGATGGCCACAAGGTCCTGAGCAATCGATTCGGGTCGATAATCGAAGATACGTCCGAACTCGACCACATGCGGGGTGATGACCGTCAGTGGCTTGCGCGACAGCAGGTCGAGATGATCCTTCAGGAAATACAGGGCATCGGCATCGATGACGCATGGCAGTTCGCTGCGCAGCACCGTCTGCAGCAGGAAATCGGTATCCTTGCCGCGGCCCAGACCCGGGCCGATGACCAGCAGGTCGAAACGGCGCAGGTCAATCTGGTCGACGGTCTGCCGCAGGTTGCCCTCGTTGTAGCTGATTGACATGGCTTCGTAAAGATTGTCGGCAATGGCGTCGATGGTCTTCTCACCGGACATGATCGTCAGCAGCCCGGCACCGCTCTTCAGCAACGCCCGTCCGCACAGGATGGCGGCACCGGTCTTGCCCTGACTTCCGGCCATCAGCAGCACCTTGCCGTAGGTTCCTTTGTTGGAATGGGGCGTGCGCGTCGGCAGCATCCCCTTGATCGCCGCCAGGTCGTTGATCTCGGCGGTGGCCGGCTGCGCCTGGACGGCGTCGTAGCTCAAGCCGACCGATTCGACCTGCACCTGGCCGACGTATTCGGAACCGGGATATAGATAGAAACCCAGCTTAGGCAGCTGGATGGCGATGGTTACGCTGGCCCGCACGCAGCATCCGTACAGGCTGCCGTCATCGGCATCCAGCCCGCTGGGCAGGTCGACGCTGATGACGAAATGGCGGGCGGCGTTGAGCCACTCGATCCAATAATTGTATGGATAGCCGATGCGCTGGTCGAGCTCGATGCCGAACAGGCAGTCGACGACGTAGTCACTCTCACCGATGAGCTTGCGGATAGCCCGCTGGTTGTCATAGACAGCCAGGTTGGCCTGGGCGATGGCCGGCTGATAGCGGCTGGAAGCCAGGTCAGCACAGACGACTGACAGCTCCATGCCGGTGTCATTGTGCAGCAGCAGCGCCAGCTGCAGGCCATAATCACCGTTGCGTTGGGGCCCGCAGACGATCAGCACCTTGGCCGGGTTGTCGGCGATGATGCGCTGCTCCAGGGTCATGGCGACACTTAGCACCAGGTCGTTGAGCGAAAAACGGCGCATGTTGACGTCGCGCTTCTCTATTCGGCGCATCTCATCGGTCGTTACGACTTTCATATGATCACCCGCCTTTGATTATACTCTAGATTGTCGGCCCGCACCACGGCATTTCGGTCGGGGGCTGTCCGCAAAAAGACCGGCATCATGGCCGGTCTTCATGCTATTTCTGCTCGGGACGGTAGATGCGACGGTTGTCCAGGGCAAATATCTTATCGGAGAACTGCCCGGGCTGGGTGGCCTTGAGGGCCTTGTCGATGATCACCATCTTGGCGTCGAAGTCGTCTATGAAGTGCAGAGCCTCGGCCTCCATGGTCATGGGCAGAACCGGCGAACCGAAGTCGTAGGAGCCGTGGTGACTCAGGATCATATGGCGCAGCAGCACCATCGTCTCACCGTCGGGATCGATATCCAGCTCGCGGGCCGTCTCGGCCACGATGGTCTGGGATATGGATATATGGCCCAGCAGGTTGCCCTCACTGGTGTATTCCGTGGCCGCGCCCTCGGTCAGCTCAAGGATCTTGCCGATGTCGTGCAGCAGGATGCCGCCCATCAGCATATCGCGGTCCAGCTGCGGATACAGCTCGCACAGGGCCTGGCCCAGCTGCAGCATCTCCACGACATGGGTGGCCAGGCCGCCATGATATTCATGGTGGTTCTTGGCGGCAGCCGGTGCCTGATAGAACTGCTGGTCATAGCGCTTGTAAATGGCCGTCACGACGGCCTTGATCTCGAAGTTGTCCAACTGGGCGATGGCCTGGTTGACCGCGGCACGAAGCTCATCGGTCGACTTGGGGCCATGCAGCACGAAACATTCCATGTCGAACTGCGACTGATCGGCGATGGCCATGCACTCCAGCACCTTGAGCTGCAGATGCTCGCGGTAGTTGAGCACCTCGGCCTTGACATGGGCCACGGTGCCTACCTTCATGACCGTCCGCTGGGCGTCGGTGACATCCCACAGCTTGCCGACGATGGTGCCAGTCTCATCCCTGAACTGCAGGTTGAGGTACGGCTTGCCCTGCTGGGTGGTGCCAGGGTTGGCCTGAGCCACGAACAGCGGCTGGTCGATGCGGGTGTTGGCCTTAAGGTCGGCTATCTTGACGGCCATCGGACTGGTCATCACATCGAACATATTAGGTTCTTCATTGCTCATCGTCGTTCTCGCTTTCTTTGATGACGGCGTTAATCTCGTCAGGGGCGTAGCCCTGACCGGCCAGGCAGCGATAGACATCCTGGCGCAGCTGGTACCCCTGATGGCGGCGCCCGTATCGGCGAAAGGCCTTGGCGGCCGCCGCCTGCAGGTTGGCCGCCTGCTCGTCATCCCCATTATCATAATCCAACCGTCCCAAGATGTCATCGCTTACTTGCCGATCATAGCCCAGCGCATACAGCTTCTGGGCCGTCTTCTGCCTCCGAGCCTTGCTTGACAGGCCGTGCAGCGCGGCCAGATAGCGGCTGGCCGCGGCCAGTCCTCCCTGAACCCACTGTTCAGCCGGCACCGCGGCCAGCTGCTGATCGACCATAGCTCGGCCCACTCCGCGGGCCTTGAGGTCGTAACCAATCTTGACGGGTCCCTGGCCCTTGAGCTGCCCGTCGGCTATGGCATTGGCCGTCAGGGCGGAGTCATCGAGATAGCCGCGGTCCTTGAACAGCTGGATGATGCGGCGGTGCTGCTGGGGGCTTAAACCCTCGACGCCATCCAGCAGCTGGTTTATCTCATGGACGCTGCGGTCCCCGGCAGCCAGCTTGCGCAGGGCCTTGAGATAGCCTTCCGCATAGCATGCCTGCTCCGTCAACCGCCTCAGACCTTCGGAATCGATGGCTTGGCCGATCCTCAGGGGCTGATCCAGGTAGTCGTCGGTCAGCACCGTCAACCGCTGCTGGTCGACCTGGATACGGACGACGTCGTCACTGATCCTGATCTGGCTCACCTTTGGCACTGATGCCACCTCCCTTGGCGACCGGAATCGGCTTATAAAAGAAACGGTAGTATATGAACAGCATTAGGCCGGCCAGGGTGGCAAAATAGAAACTGGTCAGCCGCCAGAACATCATCACGCTGGTGGCCTCGCCGGACGACATGATGGTCGAAAACATAATCACGAACAGCCCTTCCATGCCGCCGCTGGCACCCGGTGCGGGGAAATACATAGCGATGTTGACAACCATCGATGTCATGGCGATCACCAGCACGTAGTCGCCGTAAGGGACTGCCACGTGCAGAGCCGCCATGCAGGCCAGCGGGCCTGAGAAATAGCATAGGTCGCGGGTCACGTTGAGCATGATCAGACGCCCCAGCAGGGCGTGCTCACCCTTCAGCTGCCGAAGGGCAGCCTTGAACCTGACCAGCATCTGCTGCAGGCTGTCTCGCGCGGCCTGCGGGTCCTTAATCATATGGAAACGGTAGCCGATGGCCACGCCGGTCTTGAAGACCCAGTTGTAGACCGCCGGGACCATCAGTGTCACCAGCATCGCCCCGATGACCAGTCCCGAACATACGAACCCGGCCACCGCCAGCCAGATGTAGCGAGGCTCGTTGGCCGCCAGGTAGTTGATATTGAACACCATCATGACCAGACAGAACGCCACCATCACGGTCTTATAGGACAGCAGTTCGATGAACAGGATCAGCCCGGCGTCCTGGTAGCCGACACCCTGCTTCTTGAAGATATAAAACTGGGCGAACTGTCCGCCGCTGGACGACGGGGTGATATTGTGGAACAGCGCGCTGATCTGCATGCACTCGTAACCCTGCCGCCATGAATAATCAGGCCGGATACGCCGCGTCAGAACGGTCAGCACCATCCCGCCGAAGAAATAGTATCCGACCGTCAGGGCCAGGGCGGCCGCCACCCAGCCATAATCGGCCTGGGCGATGATGGTACGCACCTCGTCGAGGTGCTGATACAGGAAGAAGTAGCCGACCCCCACAGAGAACGCCAGCATCAGGATGACGTTGACTACGGTCCGCAGCGTCTTGTGGTTCTTCATCGTGGACTGCCTTTCCCCCACGGCCAGGCCACCAGGCGTTCGCCCCTGACCAGCCAGGCCCGCCGCGCCATGTCTGCCATGGGCTGGTCATGGCGTGAATCGGAATAGAACTCCTCGACGGGGCCGAAATAAGGGCTGGCTTTGAACCTGGCCGTCTTCTCGTTCCCGCTGCAGTTTGGGCCCTTGACAAGGCCCGTGGCCGGGTCGACGTCGCTGGCCAGCACCCGCTTGATGCCAAGACGACGGCAGGCCGGAGCCACGATAAAGTATGGCGAACCGGATATCACCAGATCGTCATCGCGCCGCCGCTGGGCGTACCAGCTATGGATGTGGCTGATGTTGGCGTCCCAGAAGGACTCCGCGTCGTCCGCGGCGGCCGAGACGCCCTTAAGGAAGCAGTACAGATGGCTTTTCATGGCCGTGACATCGATGAGCCGCAGGCCATAGAGCAGAAAGCCCCACAGCTGCCGCGGCCAAAAGCGCGCCAGGCCAGGATGGCGGCGCAGCTCGTAAAAATAGAACCCCGAGGTCGAGTTATGATCGAACAGCGTATCGTCGAAATCATAGACGTTCAAGTTGCATCACCTCAACCATCTTATCTAAAAAAGGGCTTCAAAGCAAATACTGCATCACATCATTTCACACCATCCGGCCATTTTTGAAAGACATGCTATTGCTATATTGATAATGCCAACAGAAGTTGGCAACCCTTTTTCCCCCTTTTCTTTCTTGTGAATATCTATCCCCCTTTAGGAGAAGACGGAGCGCGAGCTCCGTCTTTTCCTTCCCTGTATTCCCATTTCACATTATTTCACATTGCCGCGCAATAATTGCCAGACCGCTGGTTGGTATATTATGGGCGTAAACCTGATGAGGGTTTACAAGAATCCTCCTTTCCTTTCTCATATTGCTTATTCCCCCTGAAGAAAAGAAAAAAGGCTTGCCCGGCCTTTTTTCTTTTTGTCTCTCCATCCATGTCATCTATCGGGACAAGGCCGCCATCCACCCGCTGCATGGTGCCTTGTTTGTCAGCATACAGGCCCGTCGCTGCCGGCCTGTATCGGATTCATCCCAAGCGGTCTGCCATCCCAGGGATGCTGCCGAATTGCCCCTGCCGGGTGTCCTGACCAATAATTACTCGCAGACCACCTGCGGCTCAATCAGCGTCAAGGATATCCAGCTCATGGATATCCACATCATGCATCAGCCGCTCCACGGTCTGGCGCGCTGGCGGCTGCGTTCCTTCCGTGCCGACCGCCCCGGCCGCCGTCGCCATGGCCAGCCGAAAGGCTTCCGGAGCATCAAGGTCCTGCTCGAAGGCACAGGCCAGGGCTGCCACCATCGCGTCGCCTGCTCCGACGGTTGAGCGGACCGGTACGTGCAGGGCGGCACATGACCATGCCCGGTTCCCCTGCAGCATCAAGGCGCCGTTATCGCCGCGCGAGATGCAGGCCAACTGCGGTCCGAAAGCCAACAGCCGCCGACCCATCGCTACCAGTTCCGTTCCGTCCGGCTGATGGCTGCACCCGAAGAACCCTGCGATCTCATGATCGTTGGGCTTGACGACCGTCGGGCCGTGGGTGATGGCCTGGGCGAAGGCCGGCCCATCGGCATCCAGGATCACCTTGGCGCCCTTGACACGTACCCTGTCGATGATGCGACCGTAAACATCCGTCCCGATGCCCTGCGGCAGGCTGCCGGACAGCACGAACAGCGCCCCGTCGCCGGCATAGCCGTCGATCACCTTCCACAGGGCGTCGATGGCGTCCGATCCGATGCGCGGGCCGGGCTCGTTGATCTCCGTCAGGCGTCCATCAGGTTCGACCAACTTAATGTTGGTCCGCGTCGACCCTTCGACCATGACGAAGCGGTCGGTGATGCCGTTGGCGGCGAAGCAATCCTTGAACAGAGCATCGTTGGCACGTCCCAGAAAACCGGTGGCGACGCTGTCCAGACCCAAGGCATGGATGGTCCTGGAGACGTTGATGCCTTTGCCGCCGGCGTCGCTGCGCGTGGCCGCCAGCCGGTTGAGGCCCCCGACGACGAAGCTGTCTATCGCGGCCGTCTTATCGATTGCGGGATTGAGCGTTATGGTTATGATCATTTTTCTTTACCTCCTCAGCTGGACATTCCTTATATACGGCTGACGGTGCTGCCCACCGCCGATCGGCGCGGCAGCCTTTCCCGCCGAAGACACATCATCGGCTGGCGGCCGCGGGGGTGGTCCCCCGAAGAATGAAAAGACCGTCGGACGACGGTCTTGGTCGAAACCTAGTTCGAATTGGCCCAGGACGGGATGTCCTGGCCACGGCGGATGATGACGCACTTCTGATAATCGGTCCGGTTCAGCAAGGTCAGGATGGCCTGCTCCTCATCCGGTGCGCAGCCGACGAGGAACTTGACCTCGATATCCTTCTTGAGGATGTCGGCACATACCACCAGGGCCCCGACGTCGTTGGTTGGCAGCTCGCCCCTGAACAGCTCGATATGCTCAAAACTGGTCGCCGAGGCGCCTTTTAGATAGCCGTAGTCGACCGGGTATACCATGTCATGGTACAAGGGATGGCAGCTGCCCTTGGGCCGTTCGATGACCAGGTCGCTGGAAAGAAACAGCGTGTCGATCTTCTGCCAGAAATAAGCGTTGTTCTCAAACTCCATGTAAAAAGCCCGTCCTCTTATTACAGCATTATATGACAACGTCACAAATGATTCAATCAATTTCTTTCATCATTGCTGTAAGCGCTTTCTCATCGATGCCAGCGATGGTGGCCCTCATGGGTATCGAGGCGGTCATAATGGTGCGGAACCAATCCGACCAGGGCGATGAGGGACTGTATGTCATAAGTCTGATACTTGCCCATCAGGTCGTTGATGATCTGCAGACAGCCTAAGGCGTCGCTGCCGGCCTGATGGTGCTGCAGGTCCATGTTCAGGTAGCTGCACACCGTATCCAGCTTGGCGTTGGCCAGAAACGGATAAAGGAAGCGGGCAATCTGGACGGTGTCGAGATACATGAAGTCGGCCATGCCGATGCCATACAGCTCGTCCAGGCTCTTGAGCACCCGCATGTCGAAGGCCGCGTTATGAGCGACCACCACCGCGTCTTCGAAGCAAGTCTTCACCTGCGGATATACCGCCGGCCATTCCGGCTGGTCGGCGACCATGTCCGGGGTGATGTGATGGATGGTGATGTTGAAGGCGTCGAAGCGGCCGTAACGGGGGTGGGGCCTGATCAGGATCTCGTTCTGCCATGTTATCTCACCCTGCTCCATGATGCAGCAGCCGATCGAGCAGGCGCTCTGACTGGCCCCGTTGGCCGTCTCGAAGTCGATGGCCGCGACCTTCATCGCGTCAGGTCCTTGACCATCAGCACCTCGTCTAGCATCCTGCCATCTTTCAGCGCCAAGGCATTAGGCAGCTTGCCGTAAGGCTTGAAACCCATCTTCTCGTATAAGGCCGCGGCCCGAACGTTGCCCTCGGCATAGGCCAGTTCCAGCTGCGTGCAGCCCTGCTGACGGGCGGCGGACACCAGCTCCTGCATCAGCGCCGTCCCCAGCCCCAGGCCCCAATAGTCGCTGACCAGCGCGATGGACACGACGCCGCGGTGACGCAGCTTGGTCAGCTCACGCACCGCCAATTGGCAGGTACCGGCGATCTGACCGTCGACCACGGCCATCACCATCATGCTGGCCGGGGCCTGGTTGATGCCTGACAGAAAGAGCGCCTCCTTAGCGGCGGAGTCGATCGCCTCCTCCGGATAGCGGTTGAGATATTCGGTCTGGGTGTAGACTAGGTGCATGTAGTCGACCAGACCCTGGGCGTCATCATGGCCCGCACTGCGCAGCACGGCCGTGCGACCGTTCTTCAGCTTGACCTGTTTCATCGCAAACAGCATGGCGATCATCCCTTTCATTCCATGGATAAATGATACCACCATTGCGGCGCCCGGACCATCGCCGCAAGCGGCGGGCTAAAAAGAAAGACCGGCCGGAACCGGTCCTGATGATGCGATACGGCGCCGTGGAGCCCTACAGCTGCGTCAGGGCGACGACGATGGCGACGGCGGTGTAGACGGCGATGCCGATCAGTTCGGCCAACGCCTGCCGGCGGCTGAGTGTAGTGCGATTGAAGAAGAGGTAAAGCAGGTTTATGACGATCTGCACCAGGCACATGATGACCAGGTACGCGAAACGCACGTTTCCGACATCCCAGCTGGCATAGGCCATGATGCAGAAGATCAGGATGGCCAGCGCCGAGATGGTGTTCTTGAGGCCGTAGTTCATGGGCCGCTAGATGATCATGGCGCTGGAGCTGGTGTTGGCCTTCTTGGCAATGTAGGTATACAGCGTCAGCGAGATGATGGTCGTCAGTGTCAGGATGGAGGCCATGGCCGCGGCATAACCGTCGCTGCCACGGGTGACGAAGACATAGATAGCCACCGTCATGGTCATCGATTTGTTGGTGTACAGGTAGATGGCCGTCGACAGCTCGGTGATGATGGAGACCCAGCTCAGGATGGCACCGGAGACGACGCCGTTGGCCATCATCGGCAGCGTAATCTTGAAAAAGGTCTTGGCCTTGGAGGCCCCCAGCGATATCGAGGCCTCCTCGATGGTGATCGGTATCTGCTGCAGGATGGCCACCGAGGAACGGATGGTGTATGGCGAGCGGCGTATGATCAGCGCGATGATCATAATCATCGAGGTGCCGGTGAGCACCAGCAGCCCCTTGTTGAAGGCGATGATGAGCGCGATGGCCACCACCGAGCCCGGGATGATATAGGGTATCATGGTGAAGACGTCGATGACGTTGTTGAGGGCGTTGCGGCGCCGGACCACCAGATAGGAGATCAGTATCGATATCAGGATGACCAGCAGCAGCGCCGCCAACCCGATCTTGAATGTGTTGGGGATGGCATTGCTGTAGCGCTTCATGGCGACGATATAGCTGTTGAAAGAGTAGCCGGCAACAAAGTTCTTGCCGCGGGTATTCTGGAACGATGAGTAGATGACATAGATCTGCGGCGCGAAGGAGACCAGGATCAGCAGATAGCAGTACAGGTGCATGAAGAACGACGGCACCGGGTGGGCCTTCTTCTGCTCGATGGGGTGCAGCGCGTTCATCGTGAAGGTGAAGCGTGAGTTGGCCCATTTCTGCATCAGGAAGATCACCGTGGTAATGACGATGGCGATGACGCTCAGTGCCGCGGCGAAGCTCTTGTTGGTCGACACCTCACCGACGTACTGATCATAGATCAGCACCGGGAAGGTGGTGTAGTTCAGGCCGATCATCAGCGGCGTGCCGAAGTCGGCGAAGGCCCTCATGAAGACCAGCAGCGAGGCGGCCAGGATGGTAGGCATGCACAGCGGCAGCACGACCTTGGTGAAACGCTTGAACCCGGTCACCCCGAGGTTGGCGCTGGCCTCCAGCAGCGTGTTGTCGATGTTCTTCAGGGCACCCGACACGTACAGGAAGATCATGGTGAAAAGATTGGTCGACATGACGAGCGTCATCCCTGCGAACCCATATATGGATCCGATCTTGATGCCGGTAACCGTCTTTATGAGATTGGTGATCATGCCGTTGTTTCCCAACAGCACGATCCAGGCGTAGGCGCCGATGAAGGGAGCCGACATCGAGCACAGGATGATCAGCACCCTCAGCAGAGGGTCACCCTTAATCTTGTAGCAGGTCATGAAATAGGCCAGCGGAACACCGAACAGCAGCGACAGCAGCGTGACCGTGATAGAGACGGTGAAGCTGTTGCCCATGGCCTGGATGTATGCCGGGGTCCTGAAGAACAGCAGGAAGTTGTCCCAGGTGAAGGCCCCGGTCTGGGTGTCCATCAGCGACTGCCGCAGCAGCTTGTACAGCGGGAAGATCAAAAACAGCAGGTAGAAGGCCAAGATGGCCAGCGAGACAGCCATCCAGCTGTCGACCGTCCGCTTCTGGGTCTGTTTTACTTGGACGGTGGTCATGTCAGGCGTCCTTCTTTTCGTACTTGTCGAGGTCGTTTATGACGCCAGTCAGCAGGTTGGCCGAGCCGTCCGCCTTGAAGACGTTGACCTTCTCATTCTTGATCTTAAGGTAGATCTCCTCGCCATTGGGGATGATGGAGTCGATCTGCGACTCCTGGATGATCTCCAGGCGGTCGTCCTCCTTGTCCTCGGTGTGGATGCAGCGGACCTTGTCGCTCAGC
>Ga0268263_1001408_pt1 | contig 21409 bp, 22 predicted proteins | sample Biomet5_FD_190358 | JGI IMG/M metagenome (GOLD analysis project Ga0268263, IMG submission 190358) | Microbial communities from bioreactor (seeded with sewage sludge) at LBNL, California, USA - Biofuel metagenome 5 (SPAdes) (version 4) | ecosystem: Engineered > Bioreactor > Anaerobic >... | reverse complement strand
AGCGAGGCCTGCCGCTTTATTACAAGAATATTATGAAAAGCATTTTGGCTGAAGAGTGAGGATTATTCCGCTTTTCAGCCTTTACTTTTCATAATCTCCATCTTTCCATAAGCTCAATTCTGGGGAGTCGCCCAAAGAAGGCGTCGCATCTTTCTTGTCGCAGATTTTGGAGGCACAACCGCACCCCAAATATTATTTAAGCAAGACGGCCTGTTTGGGGATATTGCGGAGAGCGCAAGCCAGGGGCAAGGAGCTGCCGCCTCAGCTCAAGGAGGCGCTGATGATACAGGCGGGGCTTGCCTGACCCCATGGGATGTCCAGAGCCGCCGCATTTTTGAGGAAACCGGAACATGGCCCGCTCTCTATAGCGGCGATGGCGGCGGGCATGGGTATATCAGGACAGAAGAAAAAACAATGGTGGCCTTTGCTGCCAACCAACGTGACGAGGTGCGGAATCTCCACAATGTGGCCGGAGCCTTGGGCGCGCAGCCCGGCATGAAGCAGCAGACCTTTGTGGCGGAACCGCTGCTCTGCTTAAGCGATCAGGGCGGCGAGCGGATGGACATCACCGAGGAAGTGACACCCACGCTCCGAGCCGGTATGGGTGGCCATCCTCCCCTTGTGGCACAGCCGAACTGCCTGAACGGATGGGACACCCAGCAGAGCCGTGTGTTCACGCCGGAGGGCGTGGCGCCGACGCTTGCCGGCGCCGATGGCGGCGGCGGGAGAAACCCGGCAGGGCTTCTGCTTGCGGCGGGAGTTGTCAGCAAGGGCGACGGCGACTGCTTTCTCACGCCGGAAATCCACACCTCTCTCACCAGCGGCGGCGGGCAGGCCGGACAGGGCTACCCCTGTGTGCTCACCGCCGGATTCTGCGGAAACGCCAGCGCCGACGCCAGAGGGATCGGCTATCAGGATGAGTGCTCGCCTACCATTAAAACAGGCACGGCGCCATCGGTGCTCTGCCTCAACGATCAGGGCGGCGGCCAGATGCACTGTACCGAGGATATCACAGGTACGCTTCGGGCCCAGGAGCATGGACATCAGCCGCTGGTATTTGATAATCACGGGCAGGATTCCCGTTTTATCGGCCCAGTGGATGCGTCGCAGACAGTGTCCGCCAGCTTCGGAATGGGAGGAAATAATCAGCCGCTCATCATGGCGACCCAGCAGGGCGGCGCGGAGATCGGAGAGGGCGTATGTCCTACCATCACAGCCAGCGCCGGGATGAGCGGCAACAACCAGCCGGTATTGTTCGAAAATCACGGGATCGATGCCCGCTATACCGGCCCCCATGATGTGGCGCCCACCATGTCCGCCCGCATGGGAACCGGAGGAAACAATGTTCCGCTCGTAGGAAGTCCCGCCTTACAGGAAACCATCTGCATCGCAGGCAATACCATCGACCGGGAGCCGGAGAACGGCGGCAACGGACTCGGATGCCAGGCGGAAATCAGCTATACCATTACCACCAGCGACCGCCACGCGGTATTTAGCCGCCAACGGAGCGATGAGTTTTCTGAAAACGATGTGATAGCCACGCAGAGCGCAAGGCAGCATAAGGATGCAACCGACCTTGTGTGCCAGCCCTATCAGGAAACGGTAGGAACCATCGGATACAGTGACCATAAGGGCATTAACAACCAATTTGTATCTGAGGACAAATGCATTGTGGAAAAGCGGAACCTGATCCGCAGGCTCACCCCTCTGGAATGTGAGCGGCTCCAAGGTTTCCCCGATGGCTGGACGCTGATACCGGGGGCATCGGACAGCGCCAGATATAAGGCGCTCGGCAATTCTGTAGCGATACCCTGTGTGGACTTTGTCCTCCGGGGCATCGCATATTTTTTAAGAAAAATCCATGACGAACAGGAGGAATCACCCCCATGTACATCTACCCCGACAATCTAAGATCAAAGGCAACCCTGTGGCTGTGGGAGCTGCGGGACATCGGAATCATCGGCGTTGGATGCCTGATTTCTGTATTCGCACTTTCCCAGCTCGGCTGGCTGCCGCCCATCGTCCTGACGGCGGTTTATGCCTTTCTCACCATCCGCTTCGAGGATGTGAGTATCCTCGATTTTATCCGCTATGCCGCCGCTTTCTTTTTAGGAAAGCAGCAGACCTATGAATGGAGGTCATAAGTATGAGCAGGAAAAAGAAACAGGAGGCAAGGGAAAAAGCCTCCACCCGCCAGCTCATGGGCATTGAGGACATCACAGGCCACAGCCTTGTGACCCCTCACGGCGAGCTGGTATTTTTTATGATCAAGCCCACCAACATCAGCGTGCTGTCCGATTCCAGCATCGGGGCGAGGATCTACGCTCTCATGAACGTCCTCAAAGGCATCGCGGAAATTGAGATGCTGTGCCTCAACAGCCGGGAAAATTTTGAGGATAACAAGAGTCATTTAAAATATCGGATGGACGCCGAGCAGAATCCCGTCATCCGAAAGCTGCTGGCACAGGATATGACCGCCCTTGACCGGATGCAGGTGCAGATGGCAACGGCAAGGGAATTTTTAATCATCATCCGCTTGCGGAGCGAAAAGGAATCCGATGTCCAGCCTTACCTCTCACGCATTGAAAAGAGCCTCAAGGATCAGGGCTTTACGGCACACAAGGCGGGTGAACCGGATATCAAGAGACTGCTGGGAGTCTACTATGAGCAGAACGTGACCACAGAAAAATATGAGGATTATGACGGAGAAAGGTGGGTGATTTTCGGTGAGTAAAATCAGAAAAAGAGAAATACCAGAGGCAGAAAGTGTGATGATCAAGGATTTCCTCGACATGATCGCACCGGGCGTCGTCAAGTTTAATACGGACCATTTTATATGCGGAAACACCTATCGGTGTGTTTGGGCGCTCAGAGAATATCCCACCGCCACGGACGAGCAAGCGATCCTGCGGCACTTGGGCGAAAAGGACGGCGTGACCCTGCGCATCTATACCAGACAGGTGACGGCAAACGAGGAAAAGAAGATCATCCACAACGCCGCCAACAAAAACCGCATGGATAAGAGCAATACCAACGACCTCCAGCAGACCGTCACCGCCGAAAGCAATTTGCAGGATGTGGTCACGCTGGTATCCGCCATGCACCGGAACCGTGAGCCGCTCCTGCACTGCGCTGTTTTTATTGAGCTGACAGCTCACGATCCTGATGCTTTGAAGCTCCTCCAGACCGATGTTCTGACCGAACTGGTTCGCTCAAAGCTCAATGTGGACCGCCTCATCCTGCGCCAGCGTGAGGGTTTTCTCTCGGTCGGCCCCGCGGGACGAAATATATTCGGCAGCCAGTTTGAGAGAGTGCTCCCGGCAAGCTCCGCGGCGAACCTCTATCCGTTCAACTACAGCGGTAAGACCGATCCCCACGGCTTCTACCTTGGCAGGGATAAATTTGGCTCAAATATCATCGCGGATTTCGATAAGCGCGACGATGATAAAACCAACGCCAATGTCCTGATCCTCGGCAACTCTGGCCAAGGCAAGAGCTACCTTCTCAAGCTCATCCTCTGCAACATCCTCGAATCGGGCAAGGCCGTCCTGTGTCTCGATCCCGAGCACGAATATGTGGAGCTGGCCGAAAATCTCGGCGGCTGTTTCATCGACCTCATGTCGGGTCGGTATATGATCAACCCGCTGGAGCCGAAAACGTGGGATGAGGGCGGCGGCTCCGGCGATGAGGACGCGCCCCAGGCATTCCGCCAGTCCACCAAGCTCAGTCAGCACATCAGCTTTCTCAAGGACTTCTTTCGGTGCTACAAGGACTTTTCCGACCGCCATATCGACGTCATTGAAATCATGCTGGGCAAGCTGTACGAGAAGTTCGGCATCAGCGACTGCACCGATTTCAGGAGCCTTGCGGCCGCGGACTATCCCATTTTGTCCGACCTTTATGCTCTGATTGAGGACGAGTTCAAGAGCTACGACCAAACCAAATATCAGCTCTACCCGGCGGAACTCTTACAGGAAATTCTGCTGGGGCTCCACTCCATGTGCATGGGTGCGGAAAGCAAATTTTTCAACGGCCACACCAATGTAACCTCCGACCGCTTTATTGTGTTCGGCGTGAAAGGTCTGCTGCAGGCAAGTAGGAATGTTAAAAATGCGCTGCTGTTCAACGTGCTCTCCTTCATGAGCGACAAGCTCCTGACCGAAGGGAACACCGCAGCCTCCATTGATGAGCTGTACCTCTTTTTGACCAACCTGACCGCGATTGAGTATATCCGAAATTTCATGAAGCGTGTGCGTAAGAAAGAATCGGCGGTGATTCTGGCCTCGCAGAACCTTGAGGATTTCAATATTGAGGGCATCCGGGAGCTGACAAAGCCGCTGTTTTCCATCCCGACCCACGCATTCCTCTTCAATGCCGGCAACATCGACAAGCAGTTTTATATCGACTCTCTCCAGCTCGAAGAAAGCGAATACAACCTCATCCGCTTTCCCCAGCGGGGCGTCTGCCTCTACAAATGCGGCATCGAGCGGTATAATCTTGCGGTCCATGCCCCCGCCTACAAGGAAAAGCTGTTCGGAAAGGCGGGTGGCAGATAATGAAGAAGGGAGAAAAAGTCATGGACAGACTTCAAAACCAGAAAGAAAACAAGGCCGGTATTCTCGAAGATATGCTGTCTTTTATCCGCTACACTCCGAACCGGGAAGCGGATATTTTAGCTTTTATGGAGAAGTATCAAAAGGCGGATCATGAGGAACGCCCTGCTATTTTGGAGCATCTGCGATGCTGCATGGACGGCGGGGAATACCCCAACCCTTACGCTGGCGGCTATCATTATACGCCAGAGGATGTGTCCCTCATGGGACAGATTCTGGATGGGTACTTGGATGACCTCATATCCGCAGAGGGTGATCCCGCCGCCATTTCCGAGTGTGTGCAGGATACGGTTCTGAAAATCAATGCGCTCAATGAGGAATGCGGACGGTACCTGATCGATACCTGGCGCAGGGAACGGCTGTGTGGATTTATCAACTCTGCTGCCCAAACAGCGGGGCTGTCACAGGAAAAAGACCTTACCCTGCAGCACAGGATGTGGTAAAGGCGGTGGTTAAATGGAGATACAGGGTCAGAATTTCGGGATTGAGATTGAAATGACCGGCATTACAAGAAGCCGTGCTGCAGAAGTGATTGCAGAATATTTTGGTACTGCAAGCCAGTATGACGGCGATGGCTATGACGCATACTCAGCAAAAGATACCGAAGGGCGCAAATGGAAAGTGATGAGCGACGGAAGTATTGACTGCCAGCGCAAGGAAGGGCGAAGAAAAATCAGCGCCGACAGAAACTACAGCGCAGAGCTGGTCAGCCCCATCTGTCAGTATAAGGACATCGAAACTGTGCAGGAATTGATCCGTAAGCTCCGGGAAGCCGGAGCCTTTGTCAATTCCTCCTGTGGGATTCATATACACATTAACGCCGCTCCATTTGAAGCCCCCAAGCTCCGCAATCTGGTCAATATCATGGCGGCCAAGGAGGATATGATCTACAAGGCGTTAAAGGTCTCGCGGGGGCGGGAAAGCCACTACTGTCAAAAGATTGACCCTGCCTTTTTAGAACGGATCAACCGGCAGAAGCCCGCTACCCTGGAACAGCTAAAGCATATCTGGTACAACGGCAGCGATGGCAGCCGGGAGCATTACCACCACAGCCGCTACCACTGCCTGAATCTGCACAGCGTGTTCCAGAAAGGCACGGTGGAATTTCGTGCTTTCAACGGAGATCTTCATGCAGGGAAAATCAAAGCCTATGTGCAGTTCTGCCTTGCCGTCACCGCGCAGGCGCTCAACCAGCGGTCGGCAAGTCCGGCGAAAACCCAATCCACCAATGAAAAATACACCTTCCGTGTGTGGCTTTTGCGCCTCGGCATGATTGGGGATGAATTCAAAACGGCCAGAGGGCATCTGTTGGATCACTTGGAGGGCTGCATTGCATGGAAAGACCCTGCACAGGCCCAGCGGCAGAAAGAACGGCTGCGGCAAAAGCGTGAAGCAGAGCAGTCACAGACACCGCCCGAAGAAGCTGTGCCGGAACCTATATTGGAAGCGGAGGATGAACAGTCCTCCGCTTTTACTATGTCAATGTAAAGGAGAGCGTATGAAAAACAAACTGTATATTGCCTATGGCAGCAACCTCAATCTGCCGCAGATGGCGCAAAGATGCCCCATCGCTAAGGTGGTTGGGGCATCCGAAATAAAGGATTATGCCCTTGTGTTTCGGGGTGGCAGGCACGGCGCGGTTGCTACCATTGAGCCATGCGAGGGTTCTTCCGTTCCTGTGCTGATATGGAATATTACACCGAGAGATGAGCAGGCGCTGGATGTTTACGAGGGCTACCCCAGCTTTTATGAGAAACAGTCTATGGAGCTGCCTCTGGATGATCGGACTGTTTCAGCCATGGTCTATGTGATGACGCCGGGGCATCGGCTGGGCTATCCTTCCGACTATTATTACAATACCATCCGTGAAGGCTACAAAACTGCCGGGTTTGATACCTCTGTTTTAGAGCATGCGGTAGATTACACCGAGCGGCTCATGGAAAGCGAGCCAGAGCCGGAACAGCAAAGCATCTTCGGCTTTGGCGGCTTGAAATGGTGGTGATGGCATGGCTGATCCCGCAACCATCGCGGCGATAGCAAAGGCCGCCGTCACCGCGCTTACGGATGAACGCACCCGAAAGACCATCGGCTGGATTATCGCCGCCATCCTGTCCCCGCTCATTTTAATCATTGTGCTGGTCTGCTCCCTGCTCTCCGGCACCACAAACCATAACAACACGGCCGTGGAGCTGTGCTTCCATGGCGGTGTGATTCCGGGCAGTATGCCCACGGATTACAAAGAGTACATCGGGGATATGAGGCAGAGCTTCACCCTCATAGACGGGGCCATTGCCACGGTGAACGCGCAGATGGAGGACGGTGCCAGCCTTGACGATTACCGGGTCAAGGCTATTTTTTATTCTCTGTTTTTCGGCGCGGAGTCTCCTTCCCGGCTGGAACACCGGAACTATGTGGACTGCTTTGTAACCCACGAGGAACGCACCCGCACCGTGGAAAACGAGGACGGCACAACCTCGGAAGAAACCTATACCGTGGCCGTTCCCATCGGCTCCCTGCCTACCATCTACAACAACATCAGGACGCTGCTCGGCAGAGCCATCACCTATGAGGATCAGGCCAATGCCAACGAAATCTATTACCGTGCCAAATACGACGTCGGGGCGCCCGCCGAGGATGACGATTCTACCATGTGGGAGGACTGGACGCCGGATCAGCTTGACGGTTTCTTTTCTGATTTACCCGCCGGTGAAACAGGCGCTGAAGCTGTCCACCTTGGACTTTCCCGCCTTGGCGATCCCTATTCCCAAGAGCTGCGCGGGCAGGGAAACTACACCGACTGCAGCTATCTTGTGCAGTGGGTGTACAAAAAGCTGGGCGTAAACCTCCCCGGCACGGCTGCGGCGCAGGGCAAATACTGTGTGGACAACGGGCTGACGATACCGAAATCAAGCCTCGCTCCCGGTGATCTGGTGTTCTGGAGTCACAATCCCAACGGCCGGTTCCTCAACATCACCCATGTGGGAATTTACGCCGGGGACGGCAAGGTAGTGGACGCTTCGTCCTCCAGAGGACAGGTCGTCTACCGGGATTTATTCGATTCCGGCAAGCATGTTCTGTACGCAAGGCCCTACGCCGCGGCGCAGAAATCCTCCGCTGATGGCTTTATCTCTCCTCTCGGCAACGGCTGGCGCTCCATGGTGACCTCCGAATTTGGCGGCAGGACAGACCCCCTCACCGGGGAATGGGCAGGACATACCGGCCTCGACCTCGGCGCCTCCAAGGGCACCTCCATCCGCTCGGCAAAGGCAGGGACGGTGAAAACTGTGGTCTATGGAAGCACAGGCTACGGCTACTATCTGACCATCGACCACGGCGATGGAATGGTCACTTTATACGGACATTGCTCTCAAATCCTCGTCCGCGAGGGACAGACGGTCAAGGCTGGGGAAACCATTGCAAAGGTGGGTTCCACCGGGCGAAGCACCGGGAACCATCTGCATTTCGAGGTGAGAGTGGGTGGTGTACAGAAGAATCCAAGAAACTATCTGCCTTAATTCAAAGAAGGAAGGACAGTCTTATGAAAGAAAAAATGATTAAAGTATTGAAAGTTGAACCGGGGCAGGCACCCGCGGTAAAGGAAATCCAAAATGAGCTTGAAAGTCTGCAGGCGGAGGTGGATGGCTTTATTGAATGCGTCAGCTTCCCAAACGGCTGTGTGGTTGTGTGCAACGAGGAAGGAAAACTGAATGGGATGCAGCCGAACAGACGGCTGGGCGCAGACATCATCTGCGGCCCATTTTTTGTTTGTGACACCACCCGTAACGGAGATTTTTCCTCACTGAGCAAAAGTAAAATTGCGGAATACAGTCAGCTTTTCTCTGAGGTTCCTGTCTTTGGCGGAGAGGAACCGGAGCTTGAACCTCGAATGACTTTTATTGGATTTGATTAATACAAGGAGGACTCCAACATGAAAAAAGAAGCCGTCACCATACAAATGGATGCGGAAAAGCTCCGTGCGGTAAAACGCTACATGGAGAAGAAGGACGCGGACTTGGAGCAGGAGCTGGTTGACTCTCTGCAAAAGCTCTATGAAAAATACGTTCCCGCCTCCGTCCGGGAATATATTGACGAGGGATGCGAGGATACCCCTGTTGCTACAGCTTCACTTAAAAAACAGAAAGAGAAAAACAAGGCAACAACTGCTGCCGATAGCGGTTCGGCAAATACAACGCCTTAAGGCTTGCGCCCGTCCCCCAGCGTTGCCCCCTGTCTGCCCCTGTGTGGGCTTTTGCAGGGCTGGTGGCGGGATTTACACACGCTACCAGCTAAACCCGATTGTGAGGGCTTTGTGCGGAGCTGTCGGGAAACCGCATTCAGCCAAGGGATACCGAAACCCCACGCGCCCCTCACGGTCGAAAAGAGAGCAGGATAAAGGCGGGTGGTCGCAAGCGCCCTCCCGCCGCCCACTTCGCCCAGCAGTGCTGGGCGTTTTTCGCACTTCCACATGAGGTGGTCGGATTGCGGCTTTGTCACAGCGGGGGTGGTCGAAATCTACGAAAACGTAAGCAAACAAAGGAATTTGCACGGTCACCTCATAGGTGGACCCCCAAGAAAGGTCGGATTTCACATGAAAAATAATAAGGAACGGACGGCGGTCTGGCTGTACCCCGAAACCATGGAACGGCTGGATGGCTGGCTGCCAAAGGATAACTGCAAGAGCCGCAGCGAGTTTATTGAAAAGGCACTTAGCTTTTATATGGGCTACCTTGGGACGGAGGACATCTCCTCCTATCTCTCCAAGGCTTTGCTTGCATCCATCCAGGGTACATTGCAAAAGACCGAGAACCGGGTGGCAAACAACCTGTTTCGGCTTTCTGTGGAAATCAGCATGATGATGCATCTGCTGGCAACTACGCTGGATATTACGGATGAGGAACTGCACCGGCTCCGCGGTCGGTGTGTTACCGAGGTAAAACGGACCAGAGGAAAAATCCGTCTGGACGATGCGGTGGATTTCCAGAGCAGCCCTGAGGCGGAAGAATAATGGCCCGCATCATTCTCAAGTGCCCCTATCTCAAAGGCGGGGAAAAGACTGCCGCCCATTTAAGTAACCTCGTCAAATACATCGCCACCCGCGACGGCGTAGAAAAAATGGATAGCGGTCATAAGCTCTGGCACTCCACCAAAAAACAAAAAGATTTGATTGCACAGATACTACGGGAGTTTCCCGATGCCAAGGAACTGTTTGAATATGAGGATTACCTCGAAAATCCCAACCGGGGAAACGCCTCTGAATTCATCACCATTGCATTGGAACAGCATCTTGATAAAATCAGCGGCCGGGAGAAATATCTGGACTACATTGCAAACCGTCCCCGTGTCGAAAAGTTTGACAGACATGGCTTATTCACAGCGGGTGACGAGCCGCTGGTTTTATCACAGGTCGCTGATGAAGTAGCCGGTCACACCGGAAATGTGTGGACTCCGATTATTTCCCTGCGCCGTGAGGATGCCGCTCAGATGGGATATGACAATGCACTTGCATGGAAGGCTCTGCTTTCCGAAAAGGCTGTGGAGATTGCGGAGAACCTAAAAATCCATCCGGACCACCTCAAATGGTACGCCGCTTTCCACAACGAGTCCCACCATCCCCACATCCACATGGTCTGCTATAGCACCGACCAGGGAGAGGGCTATCTCACCAAACAGGGCATTAAAAAAATGAAGTCCTCTCTGGCAAATGAGATTTTCCGTCAAGAGCTTATACCGCTTTATGGAGAAAAGACACAGCGGCGGGACGACCTCAAGAAACAGGCGGCCGAGTCCATGCGGGAGATGATCCGTCAGATGAAAGGCGGCGTTTTACAAAGCGACCGCATGGAGCAGCTCCTCACACTCCTTGCCGAGCGACTGCAAACGGTCAGTGGCAAAAAACAGTACGGCTACCTCAAGCCGGACCTGAAAAATATCGTGGACGAAATTGTGGATGAGCTGGCACAGGACAGCCGTGTCTCGGAAGCCTACCATCTGTGGTGGGAAGCCAGGGGCCGAATCGAATCCATCTACACAGAAACCCCATCTGAGCCGCCGCCCCTTTCCCGCTGTGATGATTTTAAGCCCATCCGCAACATGGTCATCCAGGAAGCCCTGCTGATGGAGAGCATGACCTTTGAGGAACCGGCATCCTTGGAAACAGCCCTGCCGGAGCCGGAGAACGATCTGGAGATGCCCCTCTCCGATATGGCAGATGAAGAAGATCAGGAACCGATAGATGATTCCGGAGGGCAGCCCTCCAGCGATGAAACCTCTGCCAATAAGGAATCTTCCGGCTCATGGTGGACAGATGGCTACAAACAGGCAAAGCAATATTTGTACGGCGATGAGGATGCCGGGATATCGCAGGATTTTGAAAAAGCCCGTGAGCTCTTCCTCACGGAAGCGGAGGCAGATAACCCCCTTGCCCTATATGACCTTGGCAGAATGTCTGCCGATGGTCTTGGCTGCGAAGCGGATGTCGATGAAGCCTATCGTTGGTACGAAAAGGCTCTCGCTGTTTTCCATGGGGCCGAGGAAGAAAAGGCATGGAAGTACACCGAGTACCGCATAGGAAAAATGTATGCCGCAGGACTTGGCACGGAGCAGGACTATCTGCAGGCGGCAGACTGGCTCACCCCGTCCGCAGATGAGAATTATAAGTACGCACAGTATTCCCTCGGCGGTCTGTATTACCATGGCAAGGGTGTGGATCAGGATCATGAAACAGCCTTTACCCTTTATACCCGCTCCGCAGACCAGGACTTCCCCTATGCAAGTTTTGAACTTGGTAAAATGCTGCGGGACGGAATCGGCTGTGTAAAAAATCAGCAGGACTCTGACCGCCGTTTCAAGGAAGCCTTTCTCGGTTTTGTTGCCTTGGAGGAACAGAGCCATGACGATAAGCTCCAATACCGCTTGGGCTGGATGCTTCTGAATGGTGTGGGTACCGACAAGGATGAAGCCAGGGCAAAGGAATACTTTGATAAGGCGGCATCCGTGGGAAACCCCTTTGCCTGCTATCAGCTTGCCAAACTCATCCTCTCCGATGAAAAAGCACCGCCGCAGGATGTGGAGAAAGCCCTCGGCTACCTCAGAAAAGCGGTGGAGGCTGAGAATCCCTATGCCGCATATTTTCTCGGCAAGCTCTATGAAAAGGGACAGCACGTTCCGCAGAATATCGCAGAGGCAATACGGCTCTATACCCTGTCGGCAGGACAGGACAATGACTTTGCCGCATACCGGCTCGGCAAGCTGTATCTCGGCGGTGAGGGCGTACTGAAAGATGTGGAGTCCGCCATTCGCTGGCTGACCTTTGCCGCCGACAGAAAGAACCAATTTGCTGAATATGCCCTCGGCGTCCTCTACTTCAAGGGGGAGGATGTTCCGAAGGATGTCCCCAAAGCTCTGGATTATCTAAAACGGTCTGCCGGTCAGGACAATCAATTTGCACAGTACCGGCTGGGCAAGATTTACCTCATGGGCGAGGATGTGCCAAAGGATATTCAGACTGCCCTGCAATTGCTGACGGCTGCCGCAGAACAGGGGAATCAGTATGCACAGTACACTCTCGGCAAGCTGTATCTGATGGGAAAAGATGTCCCCAAAAACAAGGAAACTGCCGTCCGTTGGTTTACCCTCTCGGCAGCACAGGGCAACATTTATGCCCAATTTTTCCTCGACCATATGGATGATTTCAAAGACCCCTCCGTTCTGCTGGCGGGAACACGGCTCCTGCATCACATGAGCCGTGTTTTTGCAGACAACGCCCCGCCGCTGAAACCGCCCGGCCAGCGAACCGACCGGAAGCTTCTCCGCAAGCTCCGTGAGAAAAAGCAGGCGCAGGGCCATGCGAGGGATGACAACGAACAGACCATGTCATTATAACGATTGGAGGATAACCGTGAAGAAACAGAAAAAGAAAATCAAGCGGCCACCCATCAAGGGAAAATTGCTTCAAAGCCATTGCCGTCCTGTGAAAAGGGCGGCTTTTTTTCATAGAATCGGCACTCGCCATAGATAGGAGGTACGCCCATGGGTGTATATGTGCATTTTACGGATGACCAGAAATACCGTGCTAACAATGTGGACCTTGTGGACTTTCTCCAGCGGCAGGGTGAGAAGCTGATCCCCAGCGGCCGTGATAAGCGGCTGGAGGCCGACCATAGCATCACCGTCCGTGGGAACGAGTGGTACGATCACTCCGTAGAGAGCGGCGGGTATGCCATTGACTTCGTGCGGAACTTCTATGGTCTCACCTTCCCCGAAGCCGTGACCATGCTACTGGGCGGTGAGCAAGACGAAATTTACCGGCCCGCTTCGCAAAAGAAGCAGGAACGGAAACAGCCCTTTGCCCTCCCGAATCCCCACAGCGATATGCGCCGCGTCTATGCTTACTTGGTGAAAACCCGGCTCATCGACCGTGAAGTGGTCAGTTACTTTGCCAAGGCAAAGCTCCTGTATGAGAGCTGTGAAAAATCCAAGGACGGTATGAAGGAATACCATAACGCCGTTTTTGTAGGATACGATGAGAACGGCGTTCCCCGCCATGCCCACAAGCGCGGGCTCTATACCGAGGGAACCGGCTTCAAGGGAAATGTGGATAGCTGCGATCCAAACTACAGCTTCCACCACATCGGCACAAGCAACCGTCTCTATGTGTTTGAGGCTCCCATCGACTTACTGTCCTATATCACCCTTCATCCCCAGGATTGGCAGGAACACAACTATGTGGCTCTCTGCGGTGTCGGTGGTCATGCGATGATATGGATGCTGGAGCAGCACCCACGGCTCCGACAGGTTTCGTTCTGTTTGGATAATGATGAAGCCGGGCACAAGGCAAGCGGGCGGCTGAAAAGTCAACTTACAGAAAAAGGATATGTTTCTGAGCGGCTTATCTCACAGACAAAGGACTGGAATGACGATTTAACAGCGGCAGCACAGCAAAGGCATAGCGGCTTAGGGATGAAGATGGTGTAGGCAAAAAGGAGCGGTCAAGATTATTGACTGCTCCTACTTTTCTATAAGGTTTAATGAATAGACACACTAAGAAAGCCTGCTCTATTTATGCCCTCACGCAAATAGAGATTTGTTGAAGGGCATCCTAATACTCCAGCAATCTGCCATAGTCGTTCCAATCTCCAAACATTTTATTCTGCTTAGAGTTTTCAATCAGCTTCTTGAGTCTTTTTTGGTAAACTTCTATATCCCTTTTCTTATCACGTTGGATGGAATCAATTCTAACCCGTTGATACAGCATAGGGCATTTCCGAAAGTATTCCCACGCAGGAGGAACTGCTTCAAACGCCCGCACTATATCATCATCAATGATAAACCCTGTATCCGACATATCAGGAAGTGCATCTTTTCCTGATGTTGTCATAAGTCCTAACTTTTCAAGCCTGCGGCATCTTTCTTTATTTAGTTCGGTCCACGGGCTTTTCTTCGCGCGGGGCATAAATTTCTGCATGGTAACACCATCTATTTTCTTATTTGTGGTGTCAATCCATCCAAAGCACAGAGCTTCTTCAACAGAATCCAAATACCAAATAGCGTCTTTGGGTTTTTCCTTACCACGTTTGGTAACTACCCAGCATTCGGTTTCTCTATTATGATTTTGAATGAGCCATTCTCTAAATTTTTCGCGGCTCTTAAAATCTAGCACATTTTTTTCGGCCATAATATTTCAAATGCCTCCTATTTGGCAAGTACTAATTGGCTTCTCACTCCGATAAATTTCTGTTCATGTAGCTCATTTGATTTATAGTACCACAAAATATACCAAACCGAAAGGAGTTCCCCATGCAATCTCAAGTCTACATTCTAATCGCAGTGGCCGCCGTGATGTTTCTCGTCATCGGCGGCCTTTCTCTTTTGGCTCACTATTATACCTTGAACGGGATCAAGTCCCGCACGGTGGGCGACGGCCAGCATGGCACGGCTCGGTTCGCTTCTAAGCAGGAAATCAAAAATACCTATCAGCACATCCCCTTTCAGCCGGAGCTGTGGAGGCAGGGGCAATGCCTCCCCACTGCCGCCGAGCAGGGAATCATTCTCGGAAGCGTAGGCGCAAAAAATAAAGTCACGGCAATGGTGGACAAGGACGATGTCCACTGTCTCATGATCGGTGCGTCCGGCGTCGGGAAAACCGCATACTTTTTATACCCCAATCTGGAATATGCCTGTGCCTCCGGTATGAGTTTCCTGGCCACCGACACCAAGGGCGACCTGTATCGGAACTACGGAGCCATCGCCCGCGACTACTACGGCTACCATGTGGCGGTTATCGATCTTCGAAATCCCACTCGCTCAGACGGCAACAATATGCTCCATCTGGTGAACACCTACATGGATGCGTACCTTGCCGACGAAAATAACCTTGTAGCAAAGGCGAAAGCAGAGAAATACGCCAAGATTATCTCCAAAACCATCATCAACGCCAGTGGGGAGAATTACGGACAAAATCAGTTTTTTTATGATGCTGCTGAAGGACTCCTCTCCTCAGTGATTTTGCTGATTGCCGAGTATCTGCCGCCCACTGAGGCAGATGGGAAAAAGGTGGACTGCCGCCATATCATCAGCGTGTTCAAATTGGTTCAGGACTTGCTGGCGCCCAGCAAGGTAAAGGGGAAAAGCCAGTTCCAGCTATTAATGGACAAACTGCCTTCCGACCACAAGGCTCGCTGGTTTGCAGGAGCGGCCCTAAATTCCGCAGAGCAGGCCATGGCATCGGTACTCTCCACTGTGCTATCCCGGTTGAATTCCTTTCTCGACTCCGAAATGGAACAGATTCTCTGTTTTGAAACAGCCATTGATGCGGAGAAATTCTGTAATGAAAAATCCGCTCTGTTTATCGTACTTCCCGAAGAAGATTTGACCAAGTATTTCATGGTCAGCCTTATGATCCAACAGCTCTACCGGGAGATCCTTGCCGTTGCGGATGAAAACGGCGGTAAACTGAAAAACCGCGTGATGTTCTACTGCGATGAGCTCGGAACGCTCCCAGCCATCGAGTCACTGGAGCTGATTTTTTCAGCCAGCCGCTCACGCCGGCTTGCGATGGTACCGATCATCCAGTCCTTCGGTCAGCTCGAAAAGAATTACGGCAAAGAGGGTTCGGAAATCATCGTGGACAACTGCCAGGACACCATCTTCGGTGGATTCGCTCCCAACAGTCAAACCGCCGAAGTGCTGAGTAAAGCATTGGGCAGCCGCACCGTCATGAGTGGCAGCGTAAGCCGCGGAAAGAACGATCCCAGCCAGTCCTTACAGATGATGGAGCGTCCCCTCATGACGCCTGATGAACTAAAATCCATTCCCAAGGGTAACTTTGTTGTGATGAAAACCGGCACCCATCCCATGAGGACAAAATTGCGGCTGTTCCTTGATTGGGGTATTCGTTTTGGAGAGCCTTATACTGTGGAGGAAAAAGCGCACCGAAAGGTGGTCTACGCCGATAAGCAGATGCTGGAGGAAAACATCGTCCGCAAGCACACGGCCTGCCTTATGGTGGACGAAGAAACCGGGGAGATGCTGGAACCAACCACCGGAAGAGGAACCCTTCATACCCCGGTGGCAGAACCGTCTGAAAACACCATGCGCCGCCGCAATGTGCTCAAAACGTAAAGGAGGTTCCCATGAGCTACTTCAACCACATTTATACAGCCTCGCCCGATGAGCTTCCCCATCGGGCGAGAGCTGTCTATCTATACCTTTGTGACCGGGCAGGAAAAGGTAAGGACTGCTGGCCTGCGGTAAAAACGATTGCCTCCGACTTGCAGCTTTCCCGCAGTACCGTTAAACGCGCAATCCATGATCTGGTCAGAGCTGAGCTGATCGAAAAGGAGCCGCGCTACCGGGAGAATGGAAGCAACAGCTCCAACCGTCTCACTTTAAGAAAATAGCAGGGGATGGTAAAGCAAAAGGGCGGATTTCCCGCCAGGGAGGTATTCCGCTCTTCTGCTGAACCCAGGTGCGGTTCACTGTGAACCCACCAGAACCTCTCACTCTAAGAAATTTTATTACAGAAAAAGAATAAAGTGTTGCTTTATATATTCTTGTGTAACACAAGAAACGCTATATTTGTAAACTACAAATTATTGTGGACAAGATGGAGTGAATATAGGTAATTTATTTATATTGTTCTTGTATATTCTGCGCCATCTTGCGTATATTTTCCCGCATTTACAAAGGCTTTATAACTTCAACTTCTACACCAAGCCCCATAAATAATTTGGTACAGGCTCTAGCATTTCACATATGCCTGAGCTGAATTATATATTAAAATTGCTGATCTTTTTCATCAGCAAATCAGGGCAATCAACTAAAGGAGAGTGTCCACTATCTTTAATAATAATCAACTCAGCTTTGTCTCCCAAAGCTTCAACAGTTTCTCTTACTGTAGCTTCTGGTATTATTATATCCTTTTCACTCCAAAAGCTCAGTACCGGAGCCTCTATTTCATTTATTCTGCAATCATCCGCTGAATATCCATTATGTTTATTTGACATGTTAAATAAGGCCAACGCCCAATAAATATCTACCAAGTTCCTCTGTTTTAAGGTTGCATTGATATTTGCAGTACCAACCGTAACCGCATCCAAGATCGAGTACGCTTTTGCCGCTTAAGTCAGGAAATAAGGCATTGAACTGATGCCATTCGCCCGCACCGGATAAGCCTTGCTGACTTCGTGACATTTTCGTATACTCATCAAAAAATTGTATTATCAAAAATGTTGTTCATAGGTTCAAATCGGTAAATTGGAATTTGTAGCCTCGTATATATGCTCGCAATAGACAGTGCGATTCACTTTTTGGCTTTTATATGTAATATGAGAGATAATATCAAGCATATTGCAGTTGGAGGTAAAAACAATACGCTGTGAATTAGAGCATCAAGATCAGCCCCCGCAGAAGCATAGGGGTTATACTCTTGAATATTGTAAAAATAAAATATCCCTCCGAAATAACACATTAATAGTACAATCCCAATTCTAAATAAAATTCTTGGATTAATATTTTTTTTAATTTTAGACCTCATTTAGTAACCTCCTTCACAAAATACAGATAATTCTTGATTAAAATCTGATCGATGCTCAAATTGTGTTACTCAATCGGCAAACCATGTTGTTTCAGGAAAGAGAGCTTATCCCAATAACCCCGTTGAAAAACAATTCTATCATTCACAATCTGGAAGAAACCGCAACCTCGGAGTCCTAATGGGTCGCGCCACTCCATAATCGCCCACTGACCATCCTCAAATATATTCTCCACAATACAAACCATCTTTGCTTGTGCAAATTCATCCTCCAGGAATCTTTTAATATTGTCCCGACCATGTACTGGCTCATTGGCAACCTGATGATTGACGGCATCCTCCGCATAAAGTAACGATAATGTTTCGGCATCAGCCTGATTGAACGCATCAACAAACTTCTGTAAAACCTCTTTTGGTCTCATTCTCGCAACCTCCTGTTATATAAATAATTTAAAATCCAAGCTATCCGACAAATTCTAATATAAAGTAAAACGTTCATAGGCTATCATTTTTCCAGTAGCTGTTTTAAAATTATCATTGATGCATTTTTTTATCTTTTCCTGTTCTTTTTCTTTATCCATAACCGTTAAATTTTCAAGCAAATCAGCTTCCCATTGTATTTGAAAATCAAGTCCATCAATTTTAGATGGAGTATGATGATTGCCTATTATAAAGCATATTCGATCGATATTTTTGCCATAGCCTACCTTTTGTAATATTTCTCTGGCTACTGCTGGTCCTTCTTTTTCTTGATAGACACCGTCAATTGAGCCGTACTTTTTTTGTGCTTCAACGGCACCAATATCATGTAGTATAGCAACAATACAGATTAGTTCTTTTTCTTGATCTCCGATATTTTCACCTTTCATAATATCTTCTGCGTTTTGCAAAACTTTGAGAGTATGATCTATGCCGAAAGGAATTTCTTTGAAAACTACTTTCATCTCTCTGATAATTTTCTCTTTAAACATTGATTACCTCCATTGATACCTCATAGGTGTTTTAATTCTGTATGTCATATGCTTTAGCCATTTGCTTTACCTCCGCATGGTAATTTTGCAATTCTCAATGTTATATATTATTCAAAAAACTCTTTGCAATAAACCACGGTTCCCGAAACATCACCAAGGATTCCATCTTCAAGTTCCAACGCCATAAACGATTCATCTGGCACATCAAATGGTGCTTTAATTCCCCATGTACTTGCGGGCTTAAATCCAAATCGAGGATAGTAGGCTTCATGTCCGAGAACAACGATTGATTTGAAGCCCATTTCCTTTGATTTCTTCAACCCATGAATAATCAATTGGCTGCCGATACCCTGGTTCTGGTATTCAGGCAAGACCGAAACCGGAGCCAATGCCAATGCTTCGTAATTCTGCCCGTCATTTTTAATAAGCAGCTTTGTTAGCATAAGATGCCCGACGATTGCCTTGTTCCTTTCGGCGACAAGGCTGAGTTCAGGGACAAACACATCGCTTTTTCGCAATCTGGCGACCAAAAATTGTTCCCTGTGGTCACTGTGTTCTTCATTCTGAAATGCCTTTTCTACAACAGCTTCCGTAAGTTTATAGTCTTTTCCCGTTTCTTTCCGTATCATGATATCCAACTGTAAATCACCCTAACTTTCCCAAACGCTTTGCAAGGGCAAGCCTTTTTCCTTCCTTGCCGCATCGATTACCTTTTGAATAAATTCTGTCTTTGCGCGTGTATATGCCTCCATGGTACTGCCATTTTCCATGGCGGCTCTCTCTTTTACTTCTCCATATTCATCGGCCAATTTGGGATGCTCCCTTAAATAATCCCTGAGCAGAAATTCGTTGCGCAGATAAAAACCATCGTTGTACGGTAAAACATGAAGATTATGGGTCCAAACTTCATTTGTATATTTTGCAAACAAATATCTGCTTGTCATATCTGTCGGAGTGTGGTGATACTCCTTTGCATTAAAAATGCGCTGATAAAAGGTTAGTTCCGCAAAAGGCGAAACGCCAATAAATATATCTATAACCGGTTTCGCCCGTTGATTGGGTATCGCCGTGCTTCCGATATGTTCAATGGCTACGGCATGAGAACCGAAAAAACGGAGCAATTTTATTTTCTCTTCTTCAAAATTCTTTGTCCAATCCGGGTTATATTCCATAATTTCAATTTTCATGATAGTTTCGTCCTTGCCTCAAAACCCCTGTTTGGTATTATACTCCATATCTCTCCGGTGCAGGAATAGCCTTTTCTGATGCACGGCTAACAGCTTCCCAGTCTTCCCAAGTAACCATCCGTGCTTTTAAGGTATCCATCGCCAAATCGTATACCATGCTGCCAAGGATAAGCCTCAAAGGCGGATTATTGCTGGCTACTAATTTCATAAGGGCTTCCGCTGCCAAGGAAGGATCACTATCGACCGAATCTTCGGAATACTGTTTCGCCAGCTCATCGCAAAGTGTACCGTATGAATCTAATGGATTGCTGTAACTCATCGAAGTGTATAAGTCTGTCCAATATCCTCCTGGTTCCACCATAGTGAGTTTCACTCCGAAATGTTCCGCTTCTTTTGCTAAGGCTTCACTCATTCCTTCCAGCGCAAATTTACTTGCACTGTAAATACCAGACATCGGACCCGAGATAATAGCGCCAATGCTTGTAATCTGTATGATATGTCCAGAACGCTGCGACCTCAAATAGGGCATCACTGCCTGACAAACCCAAAGAGCTCCAAAAAAGTTTGTGTCCATTAGTTTCCGAGCATCGGATTCGTTTAGTTCTTCAATCATACCCAAAGTCATGATACCCGCATTATTAACAACAATATCAAGCCTGCCGAAATGTTTAACTGCTGTTTCAACCGTAGAAAAAACAGCCTCCTTATCTGTAACATCGAGGCTTAATGGAAGCAAGGTTTCTGGATATGTTTCTTTTAGTTTCGCCAAATTATCAATCGTCCTTGCGACTGCAACAACTTTATCCCCGGCTTTCAAGGCGGCGCATGTAAAAGCATAGCCAAGCCCCTTGCTTGCTCCGGTAATAAACCATACTCGTTTATTTTCACTATTAGGTGTCATAGATATTCTCCTTTACTATATTAGAAAGATTATTATAACCTGAGATTAATACTGTTAAATGCTGTGAACCCAGCAACTTTGAGCACTTTGTTTTGAACTCCCAGAAGCCCACCACTCCAAATTATCATCAACCCTGTCCTTTTTTCAGTCCACTTGCGGTTTCATTGTTACTTTGTCATAGCGTCGTGTCAAAAGGCGGCAGAGAATAGCATCTGCCATCAGTACAACACCTGACCAGAAAAACCATGTGTTTACACCTATCACCTCAACAACCGGACCCGCAACAAGTAAGCCTATCGGCATAGAAAGAGTCATGGCGGTCATCAAAAGGGAAAACACCTTGCCCATCATTTCAGGTGCAATGCTTTCTTGAACATAGGCCATAACTGGAACATTCATAAATGTGCCAGAGGCACCCAAGAAGAAGCAGCATATAGCAAATATCCAAAAACCGCTTGTCGGTAACGCTCCGCTAATCAGTGTAGACAGACCCATTAAGCCAATAGCTAAGGATGCCATGAAAAACCTCCTTTTCATGCCGCCCCATACACCAATAACCAAAGATGAAAGAAGCAATCCGCCTGCAAAGACAAATTCCACAATGCTATTGTGCCATGCTTCGCCCATAAAGTGGTTGCGTACCAGCAGAGGGAACAGAGAACCTAAGGGCATATAAAGTATGGTCATCAGCAGCATGGGGGAAAACA
>Ga0268263_1001406_pt1 | contig 21427 bp, 15 predicted proteins | sample Biomet5_FD_190358 | JGI IMG/M metagenome (GOLD analysis project Ga0268263, IMG submission 190358) | Microbial communities from bioreactor (seeded with sewage sludge) at LBNL, California, USA - Biofuel metagenome 5 (SPAdes) (version 4) | ecosystem: Engineered > Bioreactor > Anaerobic >... | reverse complement strand
GGCGGTAAAAGGATTTTGGATCCGGAAGGGTTGTTGGAGAGGTAGTAGCTATGGGATTCAATCAACTGGCTGAAAGCGACGAACTGATTCTTGGTGAAGCACTGGAAAGACAGCAAGTTCTGGAAAACGTAATTAATAACAGTCCGGTTATGGCTTTTCTCTGGGCTCCGGATAAAAAATGGCCTGCCAAGTACGTTTCGGAAAACGTAACTCAGCTTGAATACAGCGCAGAAGATTTCCTTACAGGAAGGATAGTGTATGCAGACATAGTCCATTCCGAGGATATAGATAGGGTTAGAAAGGAACTTACCCGATGCTGCGAGGCTGGAAATGACAGCTTTGTACAGCGGTACAGGGTTCTTACCGGGAAGGGGGAAATCCGATGGGTAGAAGAAAAGACCTTTATCCAGCGTGATAAGACCGGAAATGTAGCGAATTTCCAGGGAATAGTCAGGGACGTTACTCAGGAGATTAAAAATGAAAAGGCTCTGAAGGATGCTCTTCAAAGCCAGAAAGCCCTCATGGAAAAACAAAAAGCGCTCCTTGAGCGGCAAAAAATCCTTGAAACCGTAATTAACAATAGCCCGATGGTAGTATTTCTCTGGAAGGCTGAAAAATACTGGCCCACGCTATATGTGTCTGAAAATGTCAGGCAGTTCGGGTACGCTCCAGAGGACTTCATTTCCGGAAAAGTCCTTTATGGGAAGATAATCCACCCCGAAGACCTGCTTCTTGTGGAACTTGAACTTGAGGAAAACTGTGAAGAAGGAGGAAAGGAGTTCAACCGTCAGTACCGGATTCTTACTCAGACTGCTGACATCCGCTGGATTGACGAAAAAACCTTTATCCAGCGCAACGAGGAAGGAGAAGTTACTCATTTCCAGGGTATTATAGAAGATATAACCCGAAATGTGAAAAGAGTCTGACCTGTAGATTGAAATAAGGAAAGACAAAAGGCAAAATCTTCAGGCTTTCAGGGGCCGGAATTTAACTGATTTTAATTATTTCTGGAATTCTATTTTATAGATCAAGCTTAGTTAGCAAACTTAGTTGGCAAGCTTAGTTAGCAAATTTAGTTGGCAAGCTTAGTTAGCAAATTTAGTTGGCAAGCTAGTTGGCAAGCTAGTTGGCAAGCTAGTTGGCAAGCTAGTTGGCAAGCTTAGTAAGGGAGTCTCATGAAAAATAAAAAGTAATATATTATTTAACAGTGATATAAATTTAAGTTCTAAATAATCACTACCCTATGTCATCCTAATCTGAATTAGATACTTCTTTTAGCTTTCTTACTTTCTTAACAAATAACTATTTATGTTTGAGAGTATTAAGAAGTGTTTGCAGGTTTTAATAGAACTGCAGGATCTGCAGCCTCTCCGAAATACCTGAGTGTGAGGACCGAAAACAAAGAATGTTGAGTAACACGAAAAATACGAAAAGGTATGGAAAAGGTATAAAAAAGTATAAGAACAAATTGTTCCCCAGAAACTAAAGAGGGTTACATCCTGAAAACGGTTCGGTTACAAGGAGTTTAAAGGAGTAAGCGAACCGTTCTCAGGGCCAGAAATCAAGGAGCTAATCTTTTTTATGTCCTTTATTGTGAATCAGGGGCCTCCACAACTGTTTATTTCTTCTATTTTTCTACATAAGACACTAGTGGGTGAAATATCGGTTCACTGATTTCAGGTCATTCACTCCAAAATTCATTTCACTGATTTCGATACATCCATTCTAAAACTCATTTCACTGATTTCAGGTCACTCACTCCAAAATTCATTTCACTGATCTCAGGCCACTCATCCTAAAACTCATTTTTTCGGAGAACTTTTCGGAGAACTAAGGTTTTCAAGAACTGGTTTCACAATAGAAAACCCGGTTGGTATTTGGAACTGAGATAGGAACTGCGTTTTTGATTAATTAGACTACTATGCAGATTTATTTACAAAATAAAGATTTTATTAACCTATCTTTGCAAAAATATTCAAAAAATAAGTATTTATTGACATATGCAGAGATTACGTGGGGTTATTAGAACGTATTATTCTCATTTTTACAGGGGGGATAAGGTATGAGAAAAGGCCACACGGCCTGCACGCTTACGCTATGTTTACTATATTTCTTTTTTTCATGGCTTACAATGCCTGCATCAGCAGTTGAAGTCAACGTAGAAGGAGACCATCCGGCTGAGGTTAAGGAAAAGCAGGTGATAAGTTGCGTTTTAAGGATAAGCGGCATTCCCAGTGCTGCTGATTATCTGTATTTTGATACGGATCTGGAAAAATATGACGACAAGCCAATCTACAATTTTACAGAATTAAATCTTCAAAGCAATGAGAGCCACTTTGAGCTTCCAGTCAAAGATGATATGAAAAAAATCGTTGTCCAGCTAAACGGACAGGTTCCTGGTGTCACTGAGGTCCAGCAATATGAGAAACTTACACTGGTGAAATATGACTCTAAAAGGACAGGGTATGCCTATTATCGGATCAAGCCTACCGATGAAAAAGGAAATGCCATTCAGGGAAGCGATACGAGCACATTCACGATCGCAGTTACTGACGTTGATTCTTTCGAAAAGAAGGCAGCACAAATCGAAGACCCGTTTTTAAGCATGTATCTTCAGGATATGTTTGACCGCGGGCTTGTCACCGAAGCAAATAAGCTTGCAGATTATTTGATTGAAAAGAAAACCGAGAGTCTTGCTACCGAAGAAGAAAGTCAACAGTTTAAGGAAAAATTGAACGGATTTTCCGATCCGGTCCTGGGTATGAAGCTGCAGGCCTTCTTTGACCTTGGGCTGCACAACGAGTCGAACGAACTTGCAGACTATCTGCTCCAGGAAAAAGCAGACGCGTCGAGCATGAAATGGAAGTACGCCCTTGGGTTCTTGGTAACTGCACTGATTGGCTTTGTAATCGGATTAAGACTTAAAAATTCGGAGGACGAAGAATGAACAGAGGGGGAAATATTTCACTGCAGCTTCCTATGGACCTGACGATTGTGGGGCTTGGAGGCTGTGGAAAACGTCTGTGTGAAGAGGTCTGCAGGCATGACTGGATACTCGGCAGCTACCTTGTGCCCGGAAAAAGGCTCAGGGTTTATACAATGGATACGGATGCCAACGAAAGGGCTGATGACGAATGGTACAGAAGCAGGGTTAAGTCCAGAATTCAGGAAATGGGAGCAGGCGGAAATATCGAATACAAATACTATTACCTGCCTTCTCTGGCAAATATAACCCAGGTTTCAGACCTGGCAAGCCAGGAAGTTGCAGAAAAGATAAAAGACCGGAAGTCTGAGCCTCTTGTCAAAACCTGGTGGATGAACGATTCAGGAGACTTTGGGCTCAGTTTTGAGGAACTGAAATCTATTGACCCTTTTTTAATCGACGACTTTGGCGGAGGCGTACACCGGAGAAGGGCCATTTCAAAGGCTATTTTCTACAAGGTACTGAGTCAGGGGCAGGCAAGTGGTTTTCCTACATTTCCCAGTACAGGAACCACAGCCCTTATTGTCGGGCTTGGGGGAGGTACAGGGTCAGGGATGTTTATTGACCTTGCCAGGTATATACGGGCACTTAAAGGAGAGAGCAGCCAGATCTGGCTCTTTGCGGTAATCCCGACAACAAAAGAAGGAGAAAAAGAACAATTAAACGCTGCAATAGCCCTTACCGAACTTGAATACCTGAACCTGAACGAGAGGCTTTTCAATCACATAATCCTGACATCACTTGGGCCTACAGGATATAAAAAAGGAGAAGAGGCAAAGGTTGAAGTGCATGAATTCGATTCCATGTTCCCTCACATCCTGACAAACTTCTTCCACATTAAAAAAGGAGACATCAACCTGAGCGACTCAAAACACCTTTACTCCTCGTTTGTTTTTGCAGATGCCCACGTAATTGAATACCCTGTGGACGAACTAAAGGCCCTGAAAAAGCAGTATGAAGAAGTTATCCTGGAACTCGAAGCAATTACTGCGACACGAAAAGAGATTAACAGGAGCGTAAAAACCCTGCTTGACAGCCAGAACCTGTTCAGGGAAGTGCCTCCCACGCGGGCCGACTCCGAATATATTAAAAAGGAGTACGGAAACCTTGAAAAGGTCTGGAAGAACGAGATTGAAAAACTTCTCAACTACCAGAGCCCGGATGCGGTTGAATTCTTTATCCAGAATAACATTTCGGCTGAAACCAGTCTCGAAAAAATAAATAACTACGAAGATATGCTGAGCTTTCTTTCGAAAGTGAAAACCTTTACTCTCAGTGTAAAAGAAGATGAGTTAAAAGATGAAAATGATAAAGTGCTCTTTAGATTGATTCCCGAAGCTCTCTCAGGCATAGAAGAGACTGCAAGGCTTTTTAAACGGACTGCAGGGATTGAAGAAGAAACTGTTGGGTCCGTGCTTATAAATGTCCTGAAAGGAAAACAGGACCTTGTTTCCTTTATGGACAGGTTGAATGTAAAAGCTAAAAGCTTAAAAGAAGAGACCCTAGAAGTAGAAGCCGAACTTCAGAGGAAGAAGGGTGAGCGGGATTTACTTAATGAACTTCACATTCAGGTTGAAAAAACTGTTGACAAAGCCTTAAACGACAATGACCTGGAGCTTGAGGAGTACTTCAGCCAGAAAGAAAAATTGAAGGTGCTTCAGGAACATGAATATGACCTGAAAACAAAAATTGACGCGTTTCTTGGCAATCTCAAGGAAGGAAATGTAAAAAGCGGGGATAAGGACAGCTGGCTTCTCATGGCCGGTGTCCCTGAACTTCAGAGAGAGCTTGAAACGCTTTCCAGAGACCTTGACCTGAATTTAAACGAGCTCGGAAATCTCCTTGAAGCAATTGCACTCTACTATTTCTATGACTACAAAATCAACCGGCTCGAAAATGCCGGAATAAAGGAAAAAGTCCTCGGCGCAATAAAGGGAAACAAGACCAAGTCCCTCAGGAACTATGAAGCAAAGAAACGAAACAAAGAGGAATATATCAAGAGTACGGGAAGGGAGTATCTCCAGATAAGCAGCCCCTTCGAACTCTCGGTTCCTGAGCGTTTTTTGAGTGAAAGCCTGAACAGAAAATCTGAGGAACTTAAGGATAAAGTGCTCAAATCCCTGTTTTTTGGGATGGACCTTCAGGATTTTGAGTTTGAGGAAATCGAACAGGGTTTTAAGTCCAGAGACCGGCCCAAACTGAGAAGCATTTTTAGAGAAATCCTGACCGGAAAGACCCTTCAAAAGGAAGACTATTCCGAAAAATTTGGCCGGGTCGAAACGGAATTACTGGAGCTTGAAAAAAGCCTTCAGGAAAAGCATGCCCTTTCAGCCCTGATTGAAAAAGTCGAAACCCTGACTGAAGAAACCCTTGCAAACCGGAGAGACCTGAACAGGTATTACGGACAATTTTATGAGGAGGTTACCAGGATGAATAACCTCCACGGGCTTGGAGGAAAAACCTCAATCAGCCTATATATGACCAAGTTTGGGGATATAAACCCGAAGATTCTCTCACTGATTGATGCAAGTTCTGACATGACTGACCTTGACTGGGATGACAGTGGAAAACATGAACTTGATAAACTCATTGAGGAAATTTTGGTCACATACAAGAACCTTGTTGAAAGCTACAAGCTCGGGGTCCACAACCTGATGATCCCTATCAATACTACTGAACGCTGGAACTTCGGAAAAGCGGCTCTTGTTGTTTCTTCAAGGTCGTCCTACATCTCAAGCCAGCTTACAAGCGAACGCATAGCCGATGCAATCAAAGATGAGATTAATGGGATCCTTGCCTTAAAGAACATCAATGATGCAAAACTTGCAACCCACAACCATACAGGGCCATGGGATATTGCCCTTACCTTCTTTTCTGCTGCTGGTTTTCTGGACAATATATCTCCTCTGACCGCTGGAGGCGGCTTCTGGGAAGTATATGAAAACAATAAGGATAACGTACTTCACCACGTACTGAAACTCCAGGAAGGGAAATACATTACTCGAAAAGCACTTCTGGACCTCAGAGAAGCCGGAGAACTGGCAAACCTGGAAAAAAGAGGGGGAAATGTAGGAGAAAGGATCAACAGGCTATACGAGGAAAAAAGCATAAAAGAGGCATTGCAGCATGAGGATTCAAGGAAACTGGAAATTGCTCTCTGAACTGCCTGAAGCAGGATTTATCCTGCTTTTATCCTATCTTCTCATAACTTACGGAGGACGGATTGAAGTTCCGAGCATTTCAGAGCCTGGAGTTTTCTGGCTGAGTTTTCTCCCGGCTTTCCTGATTGCAAACGCTTTCGGACTGGCTCTGCACGAGCAGTCAAGGAGAGGAAGCCTTTTTTTGCTTGCAGGCTTTTTGCCTGTACTCTACATTCTTTCGCAGCATGATTTTTTAAGCACAAACGGCCTTGTTCTGGGATTTCTTGCAGGGAGTCTGCTCGATCTGCAGATCCTTTCCAGAAACCAATTCAGTTCCCTTGCAAGGTATGCCAGGTCAGGGTCTCGATTTTTCTTTCTTGTTCTCAGCTATTACCTTCTTATAAGACTTCTCGAATTCGTATACCCGTTTTCAATCGAAGGAATACGGCAGGCCTTCGAAATTAGTTCCGAAGAACTTAATAATCTCGGGATAGCTTTTCTGGCAGTTTTTTTCCTGCTAATGTCAACAACTTTCATTCGGGGCATTCAGGCTTCTGAGGTCTTTGTTTACGGACCTTCGAGATCGGGCAAGACTCTTTTGCTGCTTGCTTTATACAGCCATTTTGTGGACTTTTACGAAGGAACCCACAGGGAAATTATTTTATCTTCCGATAGAGAAGAGGAAAAAGTCTGGCAACTCTCTAGAAAAAGCGAGAAAAAACTAAGGATTGAATCCATGCTTGCCGAACTTGAGGGAGGAATAACTCCAAAAAGTACCAACCGTACAGACCTGGCAATTTATGAACTTAGTGGAAAAAAGAATGGCTTACTTCCGGTAGAGTTTACTTTTATTGACTATGGTGGAGAGTATACCGAAGATCTGGAACCGAAAAAGTACTCTCGAGCGCTCCGCAGCCTGAGTGAAAAGTTATCTGGGAATGAAAAGCTATCTGGGGATGAAAAACTATCTGGGAATGAAAAGCTATCTGGGAATGAAAAGCTATCTGGAAGTGAAAAGCTGCCCGGATTCAGTGTGGAAGCCCTTCACAGGCAGATAGGAACTCTAAGTTTTCTTGAGCTTCTGAAAAACAAATATGCAAAGGAAGCTGGTGACCAGTTTCATAACCTTATTCTGGCCTGTATCTACAAAAAAATGAAGACTGCTGGAAAGGTTATTTTTCTGGTAGATGGAGATTATATCCTGGATTATCACGGAGAAGGCCGAAAAGAATTGACAACCCTTTTTGGGCACTATTTCCGGCTCATGAACCAGCTTGGGCCTGATAAGTCCTATGCTCTTGTGCTGACCAAAACAGATAAGTTAAAAGACCTTTCCGAAATTCCGGACAATTCCGAAAAAGCAGGGGAGATTGAGGCCGAGATCTACAGCCTCCTTGACAGAATTTACACATTCCGGGAAATCCAGAACCTTGCAAAAAGAATTCCTATTTATTTCTATACCGTGAGTGTGGATGCAACCCTTTCTCCTCAAGCTTCAAAGGATTTGCCTGAGGAGCAACAGGGAATCACCCAGATTTTTCCCTGGAGAGTGGGTGAAATTGCAAAATTCGGCTTCTGAATTTGAGGATTCCCATTCCGACTTTGCAGTTTACAGCTCGAGCGGGAAGCTGCTGCAGGGTAGTGGAAGGTTTAAGGAAGCCTGGGAGTACTCAGAACTTGCAAAACAGCTTGACATTAAAAGAAGTGCCCTTTACGCAGAAGTCCGGGGCAGAGAACTTCTTCTCGGGTGTAGCCTCCTTGTAAAAATCCGGAAAGGAAGAGAAGAAAGAGCCGTATTCATAGAGTGTTTTCCCAAAGAAGCTGTCACCGAGACACCAGGCTGGATTAGGAGATTTTATGCGGATGCAAAAAACCAAACCGAAGGACTGCAATCAATCAGGTATCAGGTAATTGGGTTGTGGAAAGAGGAAGATATTTCCGCACTTTCTCCTCCGAAAAGCACTGGAAACCTTCCTGACTGTCTGGAGAAAAAGGTTCTTTCAGGGGAGGAGGTTTCAGTCTGGACCCCAGACCTTTCAAACGGGCTTTTTCTGCTTGCCGGTTTGATATTTAAGTTAAAATCCATTCTCTTTCCGGGCTTCAGCTTTGCTCTGTCCCTTTATCCTTCGCAGACTGATATCTCGGCTGGCCCTGGAGAAACTGACCCCGATTTTACGTTTGAAGGCGGAAAAATCCGAGCTTCTGCAGCGCATGATAATAAGGCAAATCCGGTGGAAATGAGAAAACGAGGTCAAAAGGAAAGTCTAAAAGAGTACAGGAATGCTTTTAATCTTGATGACGTGCCAGGTAGCGATTTTCCAAAAACTCAGAAAGAGCCTTCGAAAAAGAATAAAACCTGGAAAAAGAAAAAAATTGCAGGATACGCCTGTTGTTTTTTCCTTTTTTTGATAGCAGGGCTCCTGATACTTTCAAAAGCGGGGTTGGAGCCGACATTTCCTTCATTTAACATATCAAAAAACAATGACACGAATTTTCCCCCTTTCAGGGTCCAGCTAGAGATTAGGGGAGATATAAATCCTCGAATACAGGATATAAGGGATGAAAATACGCCAAAAACGCAATTACCAATGTATAGCTCTCATGGTAGTGGTTCATATAACCTGTCTTCAGTTAATCTGGATGACAGGGCTGAGAATGTTTCCTCGAAACTGAAGTATCTGATTAAAGAAACCAATAACAGCAGTGAAATTGACAATGCAGGTTGAGCAATGGCACTGCAGGGAATGAAAGTGAAGGGAATGTGACTTTGGAAAATAAAAACTTGGAGAATGGGATTCTTGAAAATCAAAGTTAGGAGAAAGGGATTCCAGAGAACAAAAGTAATGGATATGGAATTCTGGAAAACAAAAGTGTAGAATATGAGGTTCTAGAAAACGAAAATAATGGGAATGCAGCGAAATGAGCCAGTTCAATTTTGATTTTGCGGAAAAGGCATCAAGTACATCAGGCAGTATGCCAAAAATAAAAATAATGTGGTAAAAAGTCCCGAAAAACCATATTCATCGTCTAAAACCTGTCTTTCACCGAGCAAAGCTCGGGCCAGGCAGAAAAAGCAAAAAACAAAAATAAAGGGCTTTTAAAATACAGAATACAGTAGATTTTTTAGTTTTTAAAACTATGAACGTTGGAGATTTATTTGCAGAAAATAGAACGCTCGAGCCAGGTCAAAGAAAAAGCAAAAAACAAAAAGTTTTTTACATACAAGAGTCAGTAAATCTCTCGGTCTTAAAAAACAAACACAAAGACGCTATTATTTCGACTTCTTTTTTTGAAAGGCCGCTCTCCTGCGTCGAGCGTGACAAATTCGGTTTAAGATGGCTAATGATGTTTTTTTGGCTCAGCTAATTCACTAATCTAAAGCGAACGGCTGGATAAAAATAATGTAGCAAATAGTCCCGAAAAACCATATTCATCATCTGAAACCTGTCTTTCACCGAGCGAAGCTCGGATCAGTCCGAAGAAGCAAAAAACAAAATAAAAGGCTTTTAAAATACAGAATACAGTAAATTTTGTATTTATTGAAACTGTGAACACTGGACATATATTTGCACAAAATAGAACGCTCGAACCAGGCAGAAGAAGCAAAAAACAAAAATAAAGGATTTTTAACAGGCAAAAGTCAGTGAATTTTCCTTTCTTAAAAAACAAACATAATAAAGCTATTTTTTAATTTCTTTTTTTTAAAAGGCCGCTCTCCTGCGTCGAGCGTGACAAGCTCCGCTTAAAACGGCTAATGACGTTGTTTTGGCTCAGCTAATTCACTAATCTAAGGCTCCATCTTAGAATAAACTATGCAGAGTATCAAAAAATACAAAGTCACAAGTAATATAAAAGCGTAAAAAATTTAATAGTTGACGTAATGAAATAAACAAACAAGTTATATTATAATATAGCAAAATCTGTCGGATGACTGCCAGATGGAAGACATAGATAAAAAGGAACTGAGTGAACGAGACATCTGTACGAAATTTATCACGCCTGCAATAAAACAGGCTAACTGGAAAGAACGTCAAATCAGGGAAGAGGTGAAACTTACAAACGGCAGGATTATTGTGAAAGGCTCGACCACAAGCAGGGGAAAGCCAAAGAGAGCCGACTACGTTCTTTCCTATAAGCCAAACATTCCTCTTGCGGTAGTTGAGGCTAAAAAGAATACACATACACTGGGAGATGGAATGCAGCAGGCACTTCTATATGCTGAGATGCTGGACATTCCTTTTGCGTTCAGCTCGAATGGAGACGCCTTTTTGTTTCACGACCGGACAGGCACTTTCGGAAAGGTTGAGGAGGAAATTCCGCTGGAAAGTTTTCCTTCTCCTGAATTTCTCTGGCAGAAGTATTGTGAATGGAAGGGGCTTGATGAAGGCAGGCAGAAAATTATAACTCAGGATTATTTTATCGACCATCGGAAATCACTGCGATATTACCAGCGCATAGCAATTAACCGCACAGTAGAGGCAATAGCGAAAGGTCAGAACCGCGTCATGCTTGTTATGGCAACAGGCACGGGAAAAACGCTTACGGCTTTTCAGATTATCTGGCGTCTCTGGAAAGCAGGGGTAAAGAAAAGAATTCTTTATCTGGCAGACCGGAATATCCTCATTGACCAGACACGGATTAACGATTTCAAATATTTTGGAAACGCCATGACGAAAATTCAGAATCATGAGGCTGAAAAATCATATGAGATTTACCTCTCTCTTTATCAGGCGGTTTCCGGAACAGAAGACGAGAAAAATATCTATAAGCAGTTCTCTCCGGAATTTTTTGACCTTGTAATCATTGACGAGTGCCACAGGGGAAGTGCAGCTGAAGATTCTGCATGGAGAGAAATCCTTGAATATTTCTCCTCGGCAACGCAGATAGGGCTGACCGCAACCCCGAAGGAAACTAAGGATGTTTCAAATATTCATTATTTCGGAGAACCGATCTATACCTATTCCCTGAAACAGGGGATTGAAGACGGATTTCTTGCGCCTTACAGGGTTATCCGCATTGACCTCGACAAAGACCTTGCAGGCTGGAGGCCGGAAAAGAATCAGGTTGACAGGTATGGTACTCCTATCGAAGACAGGATCTACAACCAGAAAGACTTTGACAGGAACCTTGTGCTTGAGAAAAGAACCGAACTGGTCGCAAAAAAGGTTACGGAATTTTTGAAAGCTAATGACCGTTTTGACAAAACTATCGTTTTTTGTGAGAATATAGATCATGCAGAGCGCATGAGAGAAGCCATTGTTAATGAGAACCCGGACCTTGCAGGCGAAAATCGAAAGTATGTCATGCGGATTACAGGAGATAACCCTGAAGGAAAAGCCGAACTTGACAATTTTATTGATCCTGAAAGTCGCTACCCTGTAATTGCTACCACTTCAAAATTAATGAGTACAGGAGTGGATGCTCAGACCTGCAAGCTGATAGTGCTTGATAAACGCATAGAGTCAATGACCGAATTCAAGCAGATCATAGGCAGAGGTACACGGATAAATGAGGACTATGGGAAATTCTATTTTACAATAATGGACTTCAAAAAAGCAACAGAGCTGTTTGCTGATCCTGATTTTGACGGCGAGCCAGTGGATATTTACGATTTTGAAGGCGAGAATGGGTCTGGGAAGTCCAGAGATATGGACGAAGAAAATAATAGGGAAAAGTATTTTGTGGACGACGTGGATGTTGATGTGGTCATAGAACGCACGCAGTACTACGGCCCAGATGGCAAATTGATTACTGAGTCCTTGAAAGATTATACCCGAAAGACCCTGCTCAAGGATTTTGAGTCCCTTGACTCTTTTTTGAAGTACTGGAACGAAGCCGAAAAAAAGCAGGGGATTATCTTAGAACTTGAAGAAAGAGGAGTTTTATTCGATGCGCTTGCAGAAGAGGTCGGAAAGGATCTTGATCCCTTTGACCTGATTTGCCATGTTGCTTTTGACTGCCCGCCGCTGAGCAGGAAGGAAAGGGCTGAGAGAATCAAAAAGAGCAATTATTTTAGCAAATACAGGGAAAATGCACAGGAAGTCCTTGATGCGCTTCTGGATAAGTATGCGGATGACGGGATTGAGGACCTTGAAAGCCTGAACGTGCTTAAAGTCCAGCCATTTGACATGATGGGAACCCCACTGGAAATTATAAAACGTTTTGGGGGCAAGAATAACTATCTTGAGGCAGTCAAAGGGCTTGAAAACCAGATTTACACACTTGAAGTCTGATTCCCCGAGTTCCGTCTCCCGAGTCCCGTCTCGGGAGGACGGAGCCCTTTTCGCTTCGCTCAAGAGGGCTGAACTATGGACAAGATAAGTTGTTTTTTTCAACTTGTTGAAAGGGGTTGATTTACCTGCAATCCTTTTTAAAAAAGGTTTGATCGAAAACTGCTAAATGTTTGAATTTGGGAATCTTATCCCCAAACCCTATCGGCGTGATAAACCGGCGCAACGGTTTTGATCAAACGGCGCAACGGTTTTGATCAAACGGCGCAACGGTTTTGATCAAACGGCGCAACGGTTGCGCTCAAACGGACTGATTTATTAAAGTACAATTCTTTTTATATTTTCGTGATATGAACCGAATTAACTTAAAAGACACTTACAGCTCGGAAAAGTATGGAAGAAAGGAAGATGAGTACAGCTTTTACGTGCTTTTCGTGTTCTGCGTAGTTAAACATCAAGTGATTAAGAGCCTATCCGATAAGTCAACAACTGCATGGATTAAGAGTCTAATAGGTTTATAACATCCGGTTATTCTCTATTAGCATATTGTCATTCGTAATAGTCACAGTAGAGCCTAAAATTTTTTGATAGAGACCCTGGTTAAAGAGGTATAAGTTTATTAAAAAATGGTAAATTAACCTTTATTTACTAATAATAATCGGAGTTACTAAATGGAAGATTTTAAAAATTATTTTAAGAAAGACAATTTCATTGCAAATGTAGGAATAGAATTGCTGGAAATCTCTCCTGGATATGCAAAAGCCAAGCTGGAAATTGAAGAAAGGCACCTTAATGCTTTGAAAACAGTTCAGGGGGGTGCATTATTTACCCTTGCAGATATTGCTTTTGGTGCAGCGATAAATGCACACGGAAATGTTGCAGTTCTTATCAATGCAAATATGTCTTTCGTAAAAGCTGCTACAAAAGGTACTCTGATAGCTGAAGCTAAAGAAACGTCGATTAGTCCCAAAATTGCCACATATAATGTAGACATAACTGACGATAACGGGGATATTATTGCAATATATCAGGGAATGTGTTACAGGAAAAAAATTACGAATGATTTTTCCTGTGATTAGGTTTAAGTCTATATGAAAAGTCGAAGATATGATGCATCCTTTTAGCATGCGCAGGATAACATTCAGATAGCAGGACTTTTCGGATAGGCTCTAAGTGTAAAACTTATATTAAAAATATAATTTGGGAAAGGAAAAAACATGTCTCTGGATACTACAGTCAAAACGATTCAGGATATCATGCGAAAAGATGCAGGCGTTGATGGCGATGCCCAGCGCATAAGCCAGCTCGGCTGGATGCTGTTCCTGAAGATATTCGATGCGAGGGAAGAGGAATACGAACTTGAGGACGAGAACTACGTATCTCCGATCCCTGAAGAACTGCGCTGGAGGAACTGGGCAGAAGACCCTGAAGGCATAACCGGAGACACTTTGCTGGACTTTGTCAATGAAAAACTCTTCAAAACCCTGAAAAATCTCTCTTTTTCCGAAGATGACGACCCGAGAGGCTTTGTCATAAAAGACGTTTTTGAAGACTCATACAACTACATGAAAAACGGAACCTTGATCCGCCAGGTCGTTAACAAGATTAACGAGATCGACTTCACGAATTCAAAGGATCTGCACACTTTTGGCTCAATCTACGAGAAAATTCTCAAAGACTTGCAGAACGCCGGCAATGCAGGCGAGTTCTATACCCCAAGAGCCGTTACCCAGTTTATGGTGGACATGGTTGACCCCAGACTAGGCGAAAAAGTCCTTGACCCCGCCTGCGGAACAGGCGGTTTTCTGACAAGTACAATTGAGCACGTCCGTAAAAAATACGTGAAATCCGTGGAAGACCACCGGATTTTGCAGGAATCCATTTCAGGCGTTGAGAAAAAGCAGCTTCCTCACCTGCTCTGTGTAACAAATATGCTTTTACACGGAATAGAAGTCCCTTCTCGTATCCACCACGACAACACCCTTGCTCGCCCTCTTCGCGATTACACACCAAAAGAGCGCGTAGACGTGATAGTAACGAATCCGCCTTTCGGCGGCATGGAAGAAGACGGCATAGAAACAAATTTTCCCGCAAATTTCCAGACCCGCGAAACTGCTGACCTTTTCTTAGTCCTGATTGCCCATATTTTAAAAGATGGAGGTCGATGCGGAATCGTCCTCCCTGACGGAACCCTCTTCGGGGAAGGCGTAAAGACCCGCATTAAAGAAAAACTCCTTCAGGAGTGCAACCTGCATACAATCGTCCGCCTTCCAAACGGCGTCTTCAACCCTTACACCGGCATAAAGACCAATCTCCTTTTTTTCACGAAAGGCGAACCCACAAAAGAAATCTGGTACTACGAACACCCCTACCCTGCCGGCTATAAGTCCTACTCCAAAACCAAACCCATGCGGATAGAAGAATTCGCCCCAGAAAAAGCCTGGTGGAATAACCGGAAAGAAAACGAACATGCCTGGAAAGTCAAAATCGAAGATGTAATCGCCAGCAACTACAACCTCGATATCAAAAATCCCAATACATCTGAAGACGACCTCGGAGAACCTGAAGAACTTCTCAAAAAGTACCAAACCCTCCTTTCCGAAATCAAAGAAACCCGAACCGCGCTGAAAAATGAACTCATGACCGCTCTGGCAGGGAAATCCTCATGAACCCGGACGTTTTTTTCGAAAACTTTGAACTCCTTGCCGATGCGCCGAATGGAGTCCAGAAACTGAGAGAACTTATTTTGCAGCTCGCAGTTATGGGAAAACTTGTGCCACAGGACCCGAATGATGAATCGGCAAGTGTTTTGATTGAGAAAATTAGGGCTGATAAAAAAAGAAAGGGCAAGGAAAAAAAGATCAAGGGATCTAATTCTTTGCCTATCAGTGAAGATGAAATTATTTTCAAAATTCCAGAACGTTGGGATTTTGATCGACTTGGAAACATAGCTCAAACTATTACAAAAGGTTCAACGCCAACGAGCTATGGGTATCAATTTCAAGAAGAGGGAATACGTTTCATCAAAGTAGAGAATATAAAAAATGGGCACATCGTTATTGAAAGTATAAAGGACTTTATTTCCGAAGAAGCACACGAGTTTCAAAGTAGATCAAAATTAGAATCAGGTGACATTCTCTTTTCAATTGCTGGAACGATTGGTGAAACTTGCGTTGTACAAGATCAAGACTTGCCAGCTAACACAAACCAAGCGTTGGCTATCATCCGGGGAACTAATGTCGTTTTTGAGTCATATTATTTGAAAGTTCAATTTGACTCTTTCGTGTCGAATGCTGTAAAAAGCAAAGCTAGGGGAGGAGCAATGAACAATATTTCACTTGGAGATTTAAAAGACTTAATTGTATTTATACCACCCCTTGCCGAACAAAAACGCATTGTCTTCAAAGTTGACGAACTGATGGCTCTCTGCGATAAACTCGAAGTCCGCCGCCAGAAAAAACAGGAAATTCAAAGTAAACTCAACAGCGCTGCCCTTGACAGAATGCTCAGCACAGAAACTCAGGACGAATTTGAACAACACTGGCAGCATATCTGCGAAAACTTTGATCTTCTCTACGACAACCCTGAAAATGTAGAAAAATTAAGGCAGGCAATTCTTCAGCTTGCGGTTCAGGGGAAATTAGTGCCTCAAAATCCGGAGGATGAGCCGGCGAGTGTTTTGATTGAAAAAGTTAAAATTGGGAATAGTAAACTCAAAATGGAAAATAAAGTTAAAAAAAGAAAACAGCTCAAGCCTATGAATAATTCAGAAATGTCTTGTGAACTACCAAAAGGTTGGGAATGGGTTCGTTTTCCCTATATTGGAGAATTTGGAAGAGGTAAATCTAAGCATCGACCTCGTAACGATCCAATATTATTTGAAAATGGAAAATACCCACTGGTACAAACAGGAGATGTTGCAAAAGCCAACGGTGTTATTAAAACATATACAAATCTATACAACGAAACCGGTCTAGCTCAAAGTCGTATATGGCCTAAGGGAACACTGTGTATAACTATTGCAGCTAATATTGCAGACAGTGCAATCTTAGGCTTTGATGCTTGCTTTCCCGATAGCGTTGTTGGATTTATACCTTCTCCAGAAATTGGATCTACTAAGTATTTTGAATACTTCGTGAGGACAATAAAAGAAAACCTTGAACATTTTGCTCCTTCTACAGCGCAGAAAAATATTAACCTTGGAATACTAGAGAATGTGTTAATTCCGTTGCCACCAAAAAAAGAGTTAAAAAGAATTGTTGAGAAAGTCGAGCAGCTCATGTGTTTGTGTGATGAACTAGAATCAAAACTCCGAAAAGAACAGGAAGATAGCGAGAAACTTATGGAAGCGGTTGTTAAGGGTTTGTTAGAAGGAGAGAACACCGAAAAAACGGAATTGGAAAAACCTATCCCGCTACAGGTGGCAACTATTAAACTGAAATAAATTAAATTTTGTTTTCGGTTTTTCAGCCTCACAGAAAGAGGTTGTTGGAGAGAGTTTCCGGCCCCAAAAATAAAAATAATGTGGTAAAAATCCCAGAAAACCATATTCATCGTCTAAAACCTGTCTTTTACCGAGCGCAGCTCGGGCCAGGCAGAAGAAGCAAAAAACAAAAATAAAAAGTTTTTTACATACAAGAGTCAGTAAATCTCTCTGTCTTAAAAAACAAACACAAAGACTATATTCTTTCGACTTATTTTCTGAAAGGCCGCTCTCCTGCGTCGAGCGTGACAAGCTCCGCTTAAGACGGCTAATGACGTTGCTTCAGCTCAGCTAATTCACTTAATCTAAGTGACGGTCGCCAAAAAATAAAAATACAGTCTTTAAACTCCCCCGAAAACATTCCTCTTGAGCGAAGCGAAAAGGGCACCGTCCTCCCGAGACGGGACTCGGGTGACGGGACTTAGGATGCAGAGCTGCAACTCTGCCGGGATAGATTTAAATTAAAAAAAGTCAAGATATCAACATGCAAACTGCGAAAGAAAGGGAAGAGCTATTTCGCAAAATTTCTTCTTTTCTAAAACAATATGGGGCAACTAAAGTATCCATTTTTGGATCTTACGTTAGGGGAGAAGAGAAACCTGAAAGTGACATTGATGTTCTGGTTGAGTTTGCTGAAAGGAAAAGTCTGTTAAATCTTGTGGAAATCGAACTGGAACTTTCAGATTATCTAGGAATAAAGGTTGATCTGCTCACTGAAAAATCAATAAGTCCTTTCCTTATAAACGGGATTAAAAAAGAAGCTATAGTGATCTCTGAATAAAAAAAGACGACAGAGTATATCTCAGCCACATTCTCCAATCTGCTTCTTTGATTGAACAATATACGGAAAATCTCACAGAAGAAGAATTTTTGTCAAATAGCCTTGTTCAGGATGGAACCATAAGGCAAATCCAGATAATTGGCGAAGCTACTAAAAATTTATCCAGCTCTCTGAGAGAAAAATATCCGTATGTCCACTGGAGAGGAATAGCAGGCATGAGAGACAAATTAATCCACAACTATTTCGGTGTAGACATTAATTCTGTATGGGATACCGTAAAAAAGGATATTCCTTATCTCAAAAAAGTAGTTTTAAAAATTATTCAGGATCTTAACGAAAAAGTTTAACTTTTTTCCACCGAGCGAGTGCTAGGGCCAATCCAAGAAAGAGAAATACAAAAATAAAATGCTTTTTACAGACAGGAGTTAGCGAATTTTCATTTTTTAAAAAATCAAAGTTTAGCTGGCGCACCCCACTGCAAGCTAGCGGGGGTATTCGGCTAAAATAATTTCTTTACTCACAGGTAAACTTTTTCATTATCTTTCCCTGTATACACATCTAGACCCTTGTTCGTTTACTGTATACCGTTCGCCTTCAAAGGTATTGTTTTTACTGTCAAAGCCATAGAACACTTTAATTTCAGTATTTGGACCTGCAGTGTTACCCTGTAACGTATTATTTTGAGAATTTGCAAGAACAACTGAATATGAGTATCCAAGTTTTGCAATAGTGTTATTCAAAACTTTATTACTATTCGAATTAATAAGACTAAGACTGAAATAGTTCTGTAAAATCGAGTTATTATTCAGCTCATTATTAGAAGAATCAGTGAGGTTCACACCGTCCCATAACTTTGATATGGTGTTGCTCATCAACTTATTGTTATCTGAATCTTTGAGATAAATTCCCGTTGCATTATTCTCTAATCCAACAAATATTCCAACACATGATACTTTGTTACTTTTTAATTGATTATTACTAGAATTCCTTAGATAGATTCCAATTGAATTGTTATTCACTTCATTATTTTCCAGAATAATCCCGTTTGAATCGTTAAGGTAAACTCCATAATTGTTATAACTTAGCTTATTTCCAGTTATATTGCCACCTGACCCGCTACAGTAGATACCGGCTTTACTCAGTGCTCCCTTTATGTTGAATCCGCTTATCGTCACGTTGTCCGCAGTTACATTGAATACATCTTCTTCTGGGTCTGCAGCCTGAACAATAGTATTATTCGTTTCTCCTGGATTTGATATTATAATCAAAGGTTTGTTTACAACCAGATTCTCCTTGTATAATCCCGGGTAAATGGTAACAGTGCCACGTGGACTGGTATTGTTTATTGCTTGCTGTATAGAATCTCCTGGATGTACATTGGTTATTGAACTATTATCATTACCCAGAAAAGCGTCAGAATACTTTTCTTTATTTGCAGATAGAATATATAATGCTGAAATGACAAAGACTAAAAATAAGACAAGTATTATCTTTTTATTAATTTGTGAGAGAGGCATAGTTATCTCTTCTTATTAAAAAGGGAGGGTGATTAAGGTCTCACCCATGCTGTTACTACATTATCTTCAACAAAAACATTATTCTTTAAATGTTTTGTGTCGAAAGCCGCCAGTAGTCAGAAATTGGGTACTTTTACATATTTATTAATATATCTAAAAAAAGTCATGAACCTCAATTAGATTCTTTATTCAGAAATTATAAATAAGGCAAGTCATTGTATATCGTTTATGCCTCCGTAGTTTGCAGAAAAACACTTCCCGCAAATAGACATACATATTTTGAAGGCAAGAATCCATATAAAACAATAAATCTACATTAATTTGATCTAAAGCGTATTGTTCAATATTTTTAGAGAAAACAAGAAGATTCTTAACACAATCAGGCTTACCTCCAGTAATTAAGGACGGTCTTAAATAATCGACTTATCATTATTTTTGTTCATAAAGCAGCTCGCAAAAAAACGCCATATGTCATAGGCTCCAGGAAAATTCCTGATTAATCTTGTGACTTGAGCATGTCTAAGTGCTGTTACCAAATAGGATAAACGTTCGTTTGCGTCTGTGACCCGCGTCAGGATTGCTTAACCGAGTCGCAAGATATGAGAAGATGGCTGCTTTAACTGTAATTGTACGCAAGAATGGTTAGGAGACATCAAAGTTGCGCTGGTGCTCCCGCTGTAAGTAAAATTGTATGTCCTCCACGCTCATAAAAATGATGTAGTAAAAATCTCCGAAAACCATATTCATCGTCTGAAACCTGTTTTTCACCGAGTGAGCACTCTAGCCAGTCCGAAAAAGCAAAAAAACAAAAATAAAAGGTTTTTTAGACACAGAATACACTTAATCTTTCAGTTTTAAAAAAGGAATATTAAACATCGACTTTCTGCAAGTAGAATTTTCGGGCAAGTTCCAGAAAGAGAAAACAAAAAAAGGGTTTTTACAGATAAGAGTCAATGAAATAAGAGTCAATGAAATAAGAGTCAATGAAATAAGAGTCAATGAATTTCCTTTCTTAAAAACAAAAGCAATGAAACTATTTTTTGACTTTTTTTCTGAAAGGCCGCTCTCCTACGTCGAGCGTGACAAGCTCCGTTTAAGACGGCTAATAATGTTGCTCCGGCTCAGCTAATTCACTAATATATAGTAGCTGCTGCCTAAAAACAAAAGTAATGTAGTAAATAGTCCCGAAAAAACATATTCATCGTCCAGTGTTTTTCTTTCACCAAGCGAACGCTCGGAACAGTCCTAAAAGAGCAAAAAGAAAAAATCAAATTGCAAGCGGCCACCCCACCCTAAACAGGCGGTCCGACAATTACTGGTAGTAATAAAAAAAGTGATAAAAAGAAAGCAAATAAGCCCTTTAAATCAAAAAAGAAGGAATTTTTTATTACCGAAAGTAATTGTCGGACAGCTTGTAAAGAATGGGGTATTCGTGACCCTCTGCGCTCCCGTAATAATAAAACTTATTTTATAATGACAAAACTTATATTACTATGGTTTATTGCTGATATAGGTGCTGTTAAAAATACCATAATAATAAAAACAAAAATATTATATATATGAAATAGAAAAACATCAAAGCAACACCCAATTAATTAAGTTGAAAAACGAATTCATGTAACTTAATGTATTAACAGTGTGATCCCTATGCCCAGAAAATACACCAACAAGACAACCCATTTTATTCTCCACGATGACGGCACATTTGACGTCTATATGAATAAAAAGTTTAAAGAATGTGGACTATATGAGGAAACCCCGGATACTGTAAAATTGAACTACTTCAAACATTCTTCAATATTCCAAAAAGAGGTGGGATGTTTAATTTCTGAGAATTACAGAATCTGGATAAAGGACAGAATAATTAATGTTCCCGGAGGCATCCTAGACAATGGGGTGTTTATAGCTAACTGTGATGATGGAAGTACCATCCTGAAAGATTGAAGTTTATGGCATTTATAAAAAATAGGCAAAGATTGTTTGGATTCGATGGAATCCATTTTCGGAATTTTTCATTCAACTTTTAGACTTTTTTATTTTATCTTTTAAATTTTCATTCTATTTTCATCCTATTTTCATTCAATTTTCGGAATTTTTTAGTTGACTTTTAAAATTTTTTGTTTTATTTTTTAAATTTTCAGACTTTTAACCTGACTTTGACAGTACCCACTAATTGGTACTGACTATTTCCCTTCTTTTTATCCCAAATTGACTTGACAACTTGTTTAAATTTATAAAAATTTATGATTTATTCTATGTAATTCCACTCTTTTTTGCTACCATCAAGCTATTG
>Ga0268263_1001402_pt1 | contig 21462 bp, 16 predicted proteins | sample Biomet5_FD_190358 | JGI IMG/M metagenome (GOLD analysis project Ga0268263, IMG submission 190358) | Microbial communities from bioreactor (seeded with sewage sludge) at LBNL, California, USA - Biofuel metagenome 5 (SPAdes) (version 4) | ecosystem: Engineered > Bioreactor > Anaerobic >... | reverse complement strand
GCGAGCAGGTGTTGGTAAAGAACACACATGAGCCGTTAATCTCCCAAGAAATCTGGAATATCGTGCAGGAAGTTCGCCAGCATAAGCGCCGAGCACCCAAGCACATGGAGGAACCCAATCTGTTCTCCGGCCTCGTCTACTGCGCCGACTGCGGCAAGTATCTGGTGCTCTGCCGCACGGAAAAGATGCGGGAGAATCAATACTACTTCCGATGCTCCACCTATGGGAAGCGCGGCAAGAGTGCCTGCACGCCGCATCAGATTCGTGAGGATGATTTGAAGCAGGTTGTCCTTGATGACCTTCGCCGAGTTACGCATTTTGCCCGGATGAAGGAGCGGCAGTTCGCGGCCTACATCAACCAGAAAAACACGCTGGAACTGCGGCGGGAGATCAACACCCTGCAAAAGGATGTGGATGCCATGCGACGCAGGAGCGGCGAACTCTCCACACTGTTTAAGCGGCTCTACGAGGACAACGTCCTTGGCCGGGTGACCAACGAACAATTCCGCATGCTCTCCGCCGATTACAATGCTGAGCAGAAAGCGCTGGAGGAAGCCATCCCTACAAAAGAAGCGAAACTGGAAAAGCTTAGGGACTCCGCAGCCAATGTGGACGCCTTCATTGAAAAGGCAAAACGGTATACGACCATCGACGTTTTGACGCCGGAACTGCTGCGTCTCTTTATCCAGCGCATCGAAATTGGTGAGCGTTCAAAAAAGCATTCGCACTCCTCTGGTCAGAGCATCCGCATTATCTACCGTGACATTGGTGTAGTGGATAGCCCCATGCAGGAGGGAGAGCTGGAACCGCATATTGTGGCAGAAATTACGAGCAAAGAAGAACTTATCAAACTATTGGCATAAAAACACAGAGGCGGATGACTTCCGTCATTCGCCTCTGTGCCTAATAACGCACGGGTCAGAAAAGATACCTATGAACGCTATCAGAACGGATTCCCTACTTTTTGGTGGAGCTGAAGAGGATCGAACTCTCTACCTCTTGAATGCCATTCAAGCGCTCTCCCAGGTGAGCTACAGCCCCATGGATCCTGCTGAACTCGCGTCAGCGTTGCTTATTATAACACATAACATCCTGACTGTCCAGTCTTTTTGAAAATTTTTTGCGGCGCGGACCACGAAAAACGCCGGCGCGATCAGGCGGAAAAACGGCCCCGCGTCCCGTGCGGCACGCCTTTGCGCGAACGGCCGGAACGCGGGGATCTTTTCAAAATACTGCGCGGGGTCAGCCGCCGAGGTACGCCTTCTTGACGCTCTCGTCGGCCAGCAAGCCGGAGGCGGAGCCCTCCTTGACCACCCTGCCGGTCTCGAGCACATACGCCCTGTCGGCCACGGAGAGCGCCATCTTGGCGTTCTGCTCCACGAGCAGGATCGTGGTGCCGGACTTGTTCAGTTCCTTGATGATGTCGAATATCTGCTGCACCAGCACGGGCGCGAGGCCCATGGAGGGCTCGTCCATCATCATCAGCTTCGGGCGGCCCATAAGGGCACGGCCGATGGCCAGCATCTGCTGCTCGCCGCCTGAGAGCGTGCCTGCCACCTGTTTGCTGCGCTCACGAAGACGCGGGAAACGATTGAACACGTCCTCCATGCCGTCTTTGAGCTCGGCTGTGGGCCTGCTGTAGGCGCCCATCTCCAGGTTCTCGGTCACGGTCATCTGCTGGAAAATGCGCCGCCCCTCGGGGACGTGGGCGATGCCCATATCTATAAGTTTGCTGGGGGAGACCTTCTGTATGTTCTGCCCGAGGAACTCTATGTCGCCCGTCTTGCTCTGCAGCAGTCCGGATATGGTCTTGAGCGTGGTGCTTTTTCCGGCGCCGTTGGCGCCTATAAGGGTGACTATCTCTCCCTCGGACACCTCGAAACTTATGCCCTTCAGCGCGTGGATCGCGCCGTAATAGACGTTTATGTCTTCAACTTTAAGCATCATGGCGGTGCGCCTCCTATTCTCCGCGCTGCTGGCCGAGGTATGCCTCGATCACAGTGGGGTTGTTCTTTATCTCGTCCGGTGTGCCCTGCGCGATGATGAGGCCGTAATTGAGGACGAGTATCCTCTCACAGATGCCCATGACGAGGCTCATGTCGTGCTCTATGAGGAACACGGCCACGCCGAACCTGTCGCGGATCTTGCGGATGTTCTCCATCAGCTCCGCCGTCTCGCTGGGGTTCATGCCGGCGGCCGGCTCGTCCAGCAGCAGGACCTTCGGGTTGGTGGCGAGCGCGCGCACTATCTCCAGCCGCCTCTGAGCGCCGTAGGGAAGGCTTCCGGCCTGGTCGTAGGCGTGCGGGCACATGTCGAACACGTCCAGCAGCTCCATGGCCTTCGCCTTTGCCTCTTTTTCCTCTTTCCAGTAGCGCGGCAGCCGCCACACGGCCTCGAACATCGAATAATCCATGCTGTTGTGCAGCGCGATCATCACGTTGTCGAGGACGGTGAGCCCGCCGAAGAGCCGGATGTTCTGGAAGGTGCGGGCTATGCCGCTCTGCGTGACCTCGTGCGTCTTTTTGCCCTTGAGGTCCATGCCAAGCAGTTTTACGCCGCCGCGGGTGGGCGCGTACACGCTCGTCAGCAGGTTGAAGACCGTGGTCTTCCCGGCGCCGTTGGGGCCTATAAGGCCGACGATTTCGCCCGGCTGGATGTGGAGGTTGAAATCGTCCAGAGCCTGCAGGCCGCCGAAGTCTATGCCGAGCTTTTCTATGTCGAGCACCGATCTGCTTTCGTCAGGCATCTTTCTTCGCCTCCCCGTCCCCGTCGCCGCCGGCGGGTATCTTCCTGATCTTCAGCCCGCCCCTGATCCAGGTGAACAGTCTGTCCAGCGAATCGCCCATGGAGAAGTCGTACTTTCCGAACAGGCCGGAGGGCTTGAATATCATCACGACGACCAGCAGCAGCGAGTAGATGACCATGCGGTACTGCTCAAAGCCGCGCAGCAGCTCCGGCAGCAGGGTGAGGCCGAACGCCGCCACCACGGAGCCGATCATGGAGCCGAGGCCGCCCAGCACCACCATGACGAGTATCTCGACGCTCTTCATAAAGCCGAAGTTGCCGGGGTCGAGGATCGAGAGGTAATGCGCGTAAAGGCCGCCGGCCACGCCCGCGAAGAAAGCGGAGATCGTGAACGTTATGGTCTTGTAGTAGGTCGTGCTGATGCCGCAGGATTCGGCGGCTATTTCATCCTCGCGTATGGAGAGGATGGCGCGGCCGTGGCGGGATTTCATCAGCGTGTGGATGACGAATATCGTCAGCGCCACGAGTACGTAGGTCCAGGTGAGGGTGGTGTGCTTCTCAATGCCCTTGAGGCCGAAAGCGCCGCCCGTAAAGTCGAGGTTCAGGATGATGACGCGGATTATCTCGCCGAAGCCGAGAGTGATGATGGCGAGGTAGTCGCCCTTAAGGCGCAGCGCCGGCAGGCCGATCAGGAAGCCGAACACGGCCGCCATGAGCCCGCCGAACAGCAGCCCGAGCCCCATCTCGAGGAAGGGCGGCAGATCCACGGCCATCGTGAACAGCGCCGCCGTGTAAGCCCCGATGGACATGAAGCCGGCGTGGCCGAGCGGGAGCTGCCCCAGGTAGCCGCAGGCGAGGTTCAGCGAGACGGCCATGATGATGTTGTAGCCGACCGGTATGAGCATGTTGGCCTGATATTTGTTGAGCACGTGCTCGTTCACGAGCAGCATCAGCAGCGCGTAGCCGGCCACTATGAGAGCCGTATTTATGACGTAGCGGAACCAGGTCTGTTTGAGCAGGCCTTTTTTGTCCAGAGACACGCCTTTTTTGTCGTTCATTCCGCTCACCTCAAACTTTCTCGCTGGTCTTGCGCCCGAGGATGCCGGTGGGCTTTATCAGCAGTACGACGATGAGTATGCCGAAAACGATGGCGTCGGCGAGCTGGGAATCTATGTAGCCCTTGGTCAGCGACTCGGATATGCCTATCATCAGCCCGCCGAGCATGGCGCCGGGCAGAGAGCCGATGCCGCCGAGCACAGCCGCGACAAAAGCCTTGAGGCCGAGCATGGAGCCCATGGTGGGCGTTATCTGCGAGTAGGAGCAGCAGTACAGCACCGCCGCGACGGCAGCCAGGGCGGAGCCTATGCCGAACGTGATGTTTATGGTGCGGTCCACATCTATGCCCATCAGCTTCGCCGTATCCTGATCCTCGGAGACGGCGCGCATGGCCTTGCCGATCTTCGTCTTGCTGACGAGCAGGGACATACCGACCATCAGCGCGACGGAGACGAGGATGGTGGCGAGCGTGGCGTTGCTGAAATTGCGGTCTCCGACCACGAAATCGCCGCCGATGAAATTGTTGAACATGCGCGGATTGGCCGTGAAAACGAGCTGCGCCACGTTCTGCAGCAGATAGCTGATGCCTATGGCCGTGATGAGCAGCGATATCCTTTCGGATTTGCGCAGCGGCTTATAGGCGACCTTCTCTATCGTCATGCCCATAATGGTGCAGACGACGATGGACGCCGCGCAGGCCACGGGCCACGGGAGCCCGAGCTGCGCCATGCAGTACCACACGGCGTAGGAGCCGACCATGATGATTTCGCCGTGCGCGAAGTTTATCAGCTTGACTATGCCGTAGACCATGCTGTAGCCGAGCGCTACGAGGGCGTATATGGCGCCTATCTGGACGCCGTTGATCAACTGATAAATAAAGGTCATGGGAATCCCCTTTTTCACAAACGCAGGGAGGCGGTCAGCAGCCGTCCCCCTGCGTTGAATTCTGATAAATGTCAGGGGAACGGCCAGGCCATCCCCCTGATGCGCGGGAAACTGTTATCAGTACTTGGTGACGAAGTGGTACGCGCCGTCCTTGATGGTGATGATGGAGCAATCCTTTATCGGGTTGTTGTTCTCATCGAAGGTGATGTGTCCGGTCACGCAGTCAAGGTCGGAAGCGGAGAGCGCAGAGATGATGGCGGCATAGCTTTCGGCGGAGTTGGTGATGGTCACGCCGTCGCTGTCAACGCGCTTGAGGGCGTCGAACAGCAGCATGGAGGCGTCGTAGCCGAGAGCGGCCAGAGCGTTGGGCTCAGCGTTGTACTTGGCTTTGTAAGCGGCGATGAAGTCCTGGACTATCGGGCTGTCATCCTCGGCGGAGTAGTGGTTGACAAAATACATCCCGTCGAAAACGGAGGTGTCCGCGCCCTCTATCTCCAGAACGCCGTCGGTGCCGTCCACGCCGAGGAACGTCGCCGTGATTCCCAGCTGGCGCGCCTGGCTGCAGATAAGGTAGCAGTTGTTGTAATAATCAGGGATAAAGAGCACGTCGGGCTTGGCGGAGGCTATGTTCGTGAGCTGGGCTTTAAAGTCCACGTCGCCTTTGGCATAGCTCTCGGTGGCCACGATCTCAATGCCGTTCTCCTTGGCCGTCTCCGTGAAGGCGTTCATCAGGCCGGTGGAGTAGGCGTCGGAGTTGTTGTAGATGATAGCCGCTTTGGTGGCCTTGAGCTCTTTGGCGGCGTATCTCGCCATGGTGCCGCCCTGGAACGGGTCCTCAAAGCAGGCGCGGAAGAAGTTGTTGCCGTAGGTGGTCACGTCGGGATGGGTGGCCGTGCCGGTGATGCAGGGGATGCCGTCCGCCGCGGAAGCCTGGGCCACGCCGAACGTAGGCGAGCTGGTGACCGGCCCGATGATGGCGGCGACTTCATCCGAATTGACGAGCTTGTTGTAGGCGTTCATGGCCTCTGTCGGGTCGCCCTTGTCATCGTAGACGATGAGTTTGATCTGCTTGCCGTTCACTCCGCCGGCAGCGTTGAACTGCTCGGTGTAAAGAGCGACGGCGTTGTTGACAGCGGTGCCGTAGACCGCGACGTCGCCGGTCAGCGGGGCTATCACGCCGATTTTGATCTCGCCGGAAGCGGCCGTATCGCCGGAAGCGGCCGTATCGCCGGAAGCGGCCGTATCGCCGGAAGCCGCGCTGTCGCCGGAAGCCGCGCTGCTATCCGCAGAGCCGCCGCAGGCAGTCAGCGCGAACAGCAGGGCGCACGCCAAAAGGATCGCCAGAAACTTTTTCATGTTTTTACCTCCTCATTTTGCAGCCCACGGATAAAACCCTGCAGGCCAGCTTCGGCCGCGCCCTTCGCTCAACGCGTTAAACCGCAAAAGCGCACACCGAATATAGTTTGTATTATAAACTTCTCTAAATAAAATTGCAATAATAAATCGTAATTATGCAGAATATGTGTATACACTGTAAACACGGGGAGGGGCAGCGGGAAGGGCCTTGTATTTCGCTTGACAAAGGCGCTGTTTTGAGACATAATAAAACATTGTAAAAATGCGGCCCACAGCACAGCACAGGAGACACTAAATGCTTGATATTCTGCTTGATACCCTTGTTGATTCCGTAAAAATGCTTCCCTTCCTCTTTGGCGCGTACCTTCTCATAGAATATATTGAACACCGCGCGGCTCAGAAATTCGTGAACGCGCTGACCCGCTTCGGAAAGGCCGGAGCCGTGGCAGGCGCGGCGCTGGGGTGCGTGCCTCAGTGCGGATTTTCCGTCGCGGCGGCGGACCTCTATTCCAACCGTCTGATAACGGCGGGCACGCTGCTGGCGGTGTTCATCTCGACCAGCGACGAGGCCGTGCCCGTGCTTTTGGCGAACCCGGACAGCGCGGGGAAAATACTGCCGCTGCTCGCCGCCAAGATAGTCATCGGCATCACGGCGGGCCTCATAATAGACGCGGCCGGTCTTCTGCGCACGCCAAAGAAGGACATGGACGAGGTGGCCGACGAGCACGCCCACTGCCACACCGAGGGCAAGGGCGGCATAGTGGGCAGCGCGCTGCACCACACGGTGGAGGTCTTTGTATTTCTTTTCGTCGTCATGCTGGCGCTCAATTTCGCCATTGATTTTATCGGACAGGAGCGGCTCGCCGGTTTCCTGATGAGCGGCAGCCTGCTGCAGCCGGTGTTGGCGGGCCTTGTGGGCGTCATCCCGAACTGCGCGGCGTCCGTCATCATCGCGCAGCTCTACGCCGAGGGCTCCATCAGCTTCGGTTCCGCCGTGGCGGGCCTGTCGGCCGGCGCGGGGCTTGGCCTCATGGTGCTGTTCAGGACGGACAAGGACAGAAAAGAGTGCTTTGCGATCTTCGCGCTGCTGCTGGGCATCTCCATTGTGTCGGGGATGCTTATACAGCTCTTTATGTGAACAGGCGCATTCGTGCTTGCCAAATGCGTGCGCATATGATAAAATATATAATCGTAATTTTTATTTAAGGGGCGAAACTTATGTCCGGACATTCCAAATGGAGCACGATCAAGCGCAAAAAAGAAGGAATAGATGCCGCCCGCGGCGCGGTCTTCACCAAGATCGGCCGCGAGATACAGGTGGCCGTGCGCGCCGGCGGCTCCGACCCCAACAGCAACAGCAACCTGCGCGCCCTTATCGCGAAAGCCAAGGCGAACAACGTTCCTAACGACAACATCGACCGCTGCATAAAGAAGGCTGCGGGCGAGGGCGACAGGGACACGTTCGAGACCATATTCTACGAGGGTTACGGCCCTTGCGGCACAGCCGTGATAATAGAGGCGCTGACGGACAACCGCAACCGCACGGCCGGAGACATACGCCACTATTTCGACAAATACGGCGGGAACCTGGGGCAGAACGGCTGCGTGTCCTTCATGTTCGACCAGAAGGGCGTCATCGTGATAGAGGATGAGTCCCTCAACGAGGACAAGCTGATGGAGGACGTGATGGAGGCCGGCGGCGACGACTTCAAGTACGAGGACGGCGTTGCCGAGATACTCACCGCCCCGAACGACGTGGAAGCCGTGCGCGACGCGCTCGAAAGCAAGGGCTACAGCTTTACCTCCGCGGAGGTCGAGTACCTGCCAAAGACCATGAGCGCCATCGACGACCCGGAGCTGGTCGTGAAGATGAACAAGCTGCTCGACCTGCTCGAGGAGGACGACGACGTGCAGAACGTCTGGCACAACTGGGATATGCCGGACGACGAGGAATAAGGCGAGATATCGCGGACGTTCGACAGGGACGTCCGCTTTTTCACGCATAAAAAAAGGAGCGGCCGCGCGGCCGCTCCTTTTATTTTTCGGGATCTTATTCGAATTTGTTGCCGCACTTCGGGCAGAACTTCGGGTGTTCGCCCTCGGGAGGCTGATAACCGCAGTTCTTGCACGTGAGCGGAGCGGGCGCGCCGTCCGGCTTTTTGGTGCCGCACTGGCTGCAGAACATGCCGGTGTTGGCGGTGCCGCACTGCGGGCATTTCCAGGAGCCGTCCTCCGGCTTCTTGGTGCCGCACTGGCTGCAGAACATGCCGGTGTTCATCGTGCCGCACTGCGGGCACTTCCAGGAGCCTGCCGCAGGCTGGGGAGCGGGCTTTTTGGAGCCGCACTTCGCGCAGAAATTGGCCTCGGCCGCGTTCTGCTGCCCGCAGGAACATGTCCAGCCGGGGGCCGCTGGAGCCGCCGCCTGCTGCTGTGCCTGTTGCTGCTGCATCTGGGCCGCGTTCGTCTGGCTGAAGGCGCCGGCCATGTTGCCGCCGGCGTTCATGCCGAGCCCCACGCCCATGAAAGCGCCCATCGCGCCGCCGCTGCCGGTGTTGCTGCCGGCCGCCTCTATGCCGCGCGCCATGGCGCCCTGCACGTAGCCCTCGCGAACCGCGGCGTCGCTGAGCATGGCGCCCTGATTGCGCATGTTGATGAGCTTCTGGCTCTCCTCGTCGTACGCGACGGAGGCGATGCCCACGGCCTGTACCTCGAAGCCGCGCATACGCTTCCAGTCGGCGTCCAGCGTGTCAGACATGTATTTGGAGAGCTCGCGGCTCTTGCTCGTTACATAGCTGATGCGGATGCCGTCCGCGCTCATCTGGTTCATGGAGGTCTGGAGGGCCTCAAGGAACTCGGAGAGATACTGCTCGTTTATGTCGTTGATGTCCACGCGGTCCTGGTTGCGCGGGACAGCCTCCGCGAAGAAGAGCAGCGGGTCGGTGATCTTTATGGAGTACGTGCCGTGGGCGCGCAGGAACAGCTCGCTGTTATAGAAGTTGTCCCAGTACTGCACGGGGTTGCGGGTGCCGAACTTGATGCCCTTAATCTCCTGAAGATTGATAAAAAACGCTTTCTGGGAGGTGGGCGTCACGCCGCCGAAGCGGACACGGTTGAAGGTCTCTTTCAGCGCGTCGCCGAAATTGCCGTTCATAAGGGAGGGCATGGAGGAATTGTCCACCGTGTAGTAACCCTCTTCAGCGGTGTAGTCGATGACCTTGCCACCGTCCACCAGCATCATGAACTGGTTGGGATACACATGTATGCGGGAGCCGTTGGAAATCGTGTCCGCGGTGCCCTTCGTGTTCTGGTTGCGTTTGTCGTCACGGCGCACGGTGACGCCGCGGGTGCAGACTGTAGTGTCGCTCATGTCGTCGGCTTCGATGACTTCAAGCCACTGGTCGGCAAGGCCGCCGCCGACTGCTGATACAAGTGCCTTTATTAATCCCATTTCGTTTCCTCCTGTTGTTAAAATTTACTCTCCAATTTTCAATTATAGTAAATAGATGTGGAAAAGACAAGGGTTTTTATGTTAAAAAAGAGGGGAGGTATGATTAAGATGAAAGCAAAATCGCAATTATGGAATCGAAAGCGCCGGGCGTTGGTGATATAATACAATCGGTGAAAAGCAAGACGCTGACGGGAGAGGTGCGACGATGGAGATATTGGCGGCGAGCGCCGCGGCCTATGCGCTGGACGTGATTTTCGGCGACCCCGCGGGCATACCGCATATTATAATAGGATTAGGGAAACTGATAGCGGCGCTGGAAAAGCTGCTGCGCGCCGTGTTCCCGAAGACGAAGGGCGGGGAGCTCTGCGCGGGCGTGTTACTTGCGGCGCTGACTCCGGCCGTGGCCTTTGGTGCGGGCTGGGGCGTGCTGTATCTTTGCGGGCTCGTGGGCCCGTGGCTGCGCTTCGCGGCGGAGGTGTTCCTCGGCTGGCAATGCCTCGCGCAGAAGTCGCTGGCGGACTCCTGCCGTCTCGTGTACGACGCGCTCGAGTCGGGCGACATCGTCAGGAGCCGCGAGATGGTGGGGCGCGTGGTCGGGCGCGATACGGCGGAACTGGACGCGGCGGAAGTCACCCGCGCGGCCGTGGAGACCGTGGCCGAAAACGCGAGCGACGGCGAGATAGCGCCGATGATATACCTCGCGGTCGGCGGCGCGCCGCTGGCCATGCTCTATAAGGCCATAAACACGATGGACAGCATGGTCGGCTACAAAAACGACCGGTACATCTATTTCGGGCGGGCCGCCGCGAAGCTGGACGACCTCGCCAATCTGATACCGGCGCGCGTCTCCGGGCTGCTGTTCGTTGTTTCGGCGTCGATATGCGGCTTCGACGGGAAGAACGCCTGGCGCATATTCAAACGCGACCGTTACAATCACCTCAGCCCGAACTCGGCGCAGACGGAGTCGCCCGTCGCAGGCGCGCTGCACATACAGCTCGGCGGCAGCCACAACTATTTCGGCAAGCTCGTCATCAAGCCGACCCAGGGGGACGACGACAGGCCCGTGGAGCCGCAGGATATAATACGCACGATCAGGATGATGAATTGCGCCTCGGTGCTGGCGCTGATACTTTGCCTCGCTGTCAGGGCGGCGGCGCTGATTTTCTGAAGACGGGGGTCCGCAAGATGGCTAAAGCGATAATGGTACAGGGGACGATGTCGAACTCCGGAAAGAGCTTCGTGGCAGCGGGGCTTTGCCGGATATTCCGCGACGCCGGATACTCGGTGGCGCCTTTCAAGAGCCAGAATATGGCGCTCAACAGTTTCATCACGCGCGAGGGGCTGGAGATGGGCCGCGCCCAGGTCATGCAGGCCGAGGCGGCGGGGATAGAGCCGTCCGTCCTGATGAACCCGATACTGCTCAAGCCGACCAGCGACAAGGGCAGCCAGGTCATAGTGAAGGGCGAGGTCCTCGGTACGATGGGCGCGTGGGACTACTACGAATATAAAAACAAGCTGCGCGGAGTGGTGGAGGAATCCTACGCCGAGCTGGCGTCGCAATACGACGTGATCGTCATAGAGGGGGCGGGCAGCCCGGCGGAGATAAACCTGCGCGACGGCGATTTTGTAAACATGGGAATGGCGAAGATAGCGCGCGCGCCGGTGCTGCTGGTGGGCGACATAGACAGAGGCGGGGTGTTCGCCTCCGTATACGGCACGATCAAGCTGCTGGAGCCGGACGAACAGAGCATGTTCAAGGGCGTCATAATCAACAAGTTCCGCGGCGACCCGGACATACTGCGCCCCGGCCTCGGGACTCTGGAGAAGCTGACAGGCGTGCCGGTGCTCGGCGTGGTGCCGATGCTCGACCTCGACCTCGACGACGAGGACAGCCTTGCCCAGCGCATGGAAAAGCCCTCCGGGGAGGGACTGGTGGACGTTGCGGTGATACGCCTGCCGCACATCTCGAATTTTACGGATTTCAACGTCCTTTCGCGCATAGAGGGCGTGTCGGTGCGCTACGTGCGCGGGGCGGACAGGCTGGGCGCGCCGGACATGGTGATACTGCCCGGCACAAAGAACACGATGGGCGACCTCAAGTGGCTGAAAGAGAGCGGCATGGAGGGCGCGATAAAGGCGCTCGCCGCACAGGGCGTGTCTGTCGCCGGCGTCTGCGGCGGGTATCAGATGCTCGGCGTGAAGCTGCGCGACCCGGACGGAGTGGAGGAGGGCGGCGAGCTCTCCGGCCTCGGCCTGCTGCCGGCGGAGACGGATTTTCTGGACGACAAGGTGCGCACCCGCGTGACCGGGGAGGTGCTCCCGCAGGTCGGGGAATGGGCTATGCTCTCCGGCACGAAATTCGAGGGGTACGAGATACATATGGGCCGCACCTCGCTGCTCCCGGGGGCCGCGCCGTTTGCGAAACTCTCCAACGGGCGGGAGGACGGAGCCGTCTGCGGCGGCGTGTTCGGCAGTTACGTGCACGGCCTGATGGACGGCGCTCTCGCTGCGGAGGTGGCAAAGCTCCTGCTGAAAAAGGCGGGCTGCGCGCCGGGAAAAGTGGAGGTGCCGGACGACGCCGAATACAAACGCGGGCAGTACGGCCTTTTGGCGGACGGACTGCGTGGCGCGCTCGACATGAAGGCGCTTTACAGGATACTCGAGGAGGGCCTCGGCTGAAAACAAAAAACCGTCCGTAAAGGGCGGTTTTATTTTTATGCGGTCATTCGGCCGGCTGCGCCGAGAGCTCCGCGGGGACGGCCGCGGGCGCGGAGGCAAGCCGTCTGTGCGTGTAGACGATGACGGCGGCGGAGGCGGCGAAGGCCAGTATGTCCGCCAGCGGCATGGAGTAAAGCACGCCGCGCAGGCCGAAGAACGCCGGCAGTATCATGACGAGCGGCACGCCGAGTATGACCTCGCGCAGCAGCGACAGGAAGGTGGACAGCCCCGCCTTGCCCATGGACTGCAGAAAGATGAACGACGCCTTGTTGACGCAGGCCAGCACGATCATCGAGAGGTAGATGCGGAACGTGAGCACCGCGAACTGCATGTAAAGCTCGTCCTCGCTGCCGAAAAGGCCGATGAGCTGCGACGGGAACACCTCCACGACGACGAGCGACACCAGGCCGAGCACGGTCTCGGAGACGAGCAGCTTCCGCATGATCTCAAGCGCCCTGTCGCGCCGGCCCGCGCCGATGTTGTAGCCGACCACGGGGATGCAGCCGGCGGCCATGCCTATGGAGACGGAGATGACGATCTGGAACACCTTCATGACGATGCCGAGGACAGTCAGCGGTATGTCCTCGCCGTATTCGGAGAGGGAGCCGTATTCCACGAGCATGTTGTTCGTCGCCGCCATGGAGACGACGACGCTGATCTGCGAAAGGAAGCTGCAAAAGCCCATGGGCACAAAACGGCCTGTCAGAGCCGGGCGCGGGACAAAGCTGCCTCCGTGCAGCTTCATCGTTTTCATGCGGAAAAGATACGCCAGCGAGAGCGCGGCGGAGACGACCTGCCCCGCCACGGTGGCAATGGCCGCGCCGGCCACGCCCCAGCCGAGGACGAGCACGGCTATCGCGTCGAACCCCACGTTGAGGATCGCGCCGGCGAGGGTCGTGAGCATGGCGAAGCGCGGGCTGCCGTCGGAGCGGATGATCGGGTTGACGGCGTTCGTGAACATGTAAAAAGGCACGCCCATGGCGATGTAGGTGAAGTAGTCGCGGGCGTAGGAGATGTTCTGCTGCGTCGCGCCGAAGAGACGGAGGATGTCGTCCATAAACAGGAAGTACACGGCCGTCAGGATGAGGCTGCACAGCAGGGAGAGGACGACGGCGTTGCCGACGGCGCGGTGCGCGCTCTCCCTGTCTCCGGAGCCGAGGCTGAGGCTGACGAAGGTGCACGCTCCGTCGCCTATCATCGTCGCCACGGCGAGGGCTGCCACCGTAAGCGGAAAGACGACGTTCGTCGCGCCGTTGCCGAGGTACCCCACGCCCCAGCCGATGTATATCTGGTCCACGATGTTGTAAAGCGCGCCCACCAGCAGCGATATGACGCACGGCACGCTGTATTTCAGCATGAGCCTGCCTACGGGCTCGCTGACGAGGTAACGGTTATCCATGATAAAAAACTCCTTTCGGGCATAAAAAATGAGCCCTGTGTATCAACCGGACTTACGTGATACACACAGCTCGTTGCAAAGATGACCCGGTTCATCGCCGGAACAAAGTGATTTTAGCACTTTTCGCGCCGGAATGTAATATGCGATTCCACCGAAAATCTCCGTTTTTCACTCCCCCCGCAGAGGGCTTTTTGACGGAAAACGCGCCCCGGAGCAGGCGCCCCGGAACGCGTTTTCCTGTTCACACGCTGTATAAAAGCTGGGAATACGTCGGATACGGCCAATATTTGGAGGAAGTGACCGTCTCCAGCTCGTCGGCCACGGCGCGCACCTCCTGCATGGCGGAGAATATTTTGTCGTGGGTGTAGCGGGCGGCCGCGGCGGCGGTGGATTCGGCGTCTTTCGCGCCCAGCAGCGCGCCGTCGAGCGCCCCCTGCTTTTCCACGAGGCTCTTGGCGAGGCCGGAGAGCTTTCTCGCCAGTGCGGCCTCGGGGTCGTCCGGCGCGCCTATCCCGGCGTCCGTCTTTGCTTTCACGCCGTCGCAGAGCTCTTTGCAGTAAGCCCAGACGGCGGGCAGGATGTCCCGGTTGACCATGTCGGTCAGCGTCAGCGCCTCGATGTTTATGACCTTGCGGTAGCCGTCCAGCAGCAGCTCGCAGCGGGAGCGTATCTCCGCCTCCGTGAATATGCCGTGCCTCGTGAACAGCGAGATGTTTTCGTCGCTCTCGAACAGCGGCAGGGCGTCCGCCGTGGAGCGCAGCTCCAGCAGGCCGCGGCGCTTTGCTTCGCGCGTCCACTCCGGAGAGTAGTTGTTGCCGTTGAAGACGATGCGCCCGTGCCCGCGCACGGTGTCGCGCACGATGGAGGTCACCTCGTCGTCGAAGCCGTCGAAACCGGAGACTCGCTCGAGCCTTTCGGAGATGAGCTCGAGCTCGTCCGCCATGATGGTGTTGAGCACGATGTTCGGCCCGGCGATGGACAGGCTGGAGCCGAGCATACGGAACTCGAACTTGTTGCCGGTGAAGGCGAACGGGCTCGTGCGGTTGCGGTCGGTGGAGTCCTTCGGAAAATCCGGCAGCACGCCGACGCCTGTTTCCATCCTGCCGGCGCTGACCGGGGAGTAGTGCCGCCCGTCCGCTATGGCCTCGAGCGCGGCGGTGAGATCCTCGCCCAAAAACATGGAGACTATCGCGGGCGGGGCCTCGTTGGCGCCCAGCCGGTGGTCGTTGCTCGCGGTGGCTACGGAGATGCGCAGAAGATCCTGGTGCTTGTCCACGGCGCATATCATCGCGCACAGGAACAGCAGGAAGCGGCGGTTTTCGGAGGGGGAGGCTCCCGGTTCAAACAGGTTCTCGCCCTTGTCGGTGGAGAGCGACCAGTTGTCGTGCTTGCCGCTGCCGTTGACGCCCGCGAAGGGCTTCTCGTGCAGCAGGCAGGCCAGGCCGTGCCGCTCCGCCACCTTCTTCATGACCTCCATGGTGAGCTGGTTCTGGTCCGTCGCGACGTTGACGGTCGTGAATATCGGCGCGAGCTCGTGTTGGCTGGGCGCGACCTCGTTGTGTTCGGTCTTGGCGTAGACGCCGAGCTTCCAGAGCTCCTCGTTCAGCTCTTCCATGAACGCCATGACGCGCGGGCGGATGGCGCCGAAGTAGTGGTCGTCCAGCTCCTGCCCCTTGGGAGGGCGCGCGCCTATCAGCGTCCGGCCCGTTATGACGAGGTCGGGGCGCTTCTTGTAAAGCTCGCGGTCGATGAGGAAGTATTCCTGCTCCGGCCCGACAGTGGGCAGCACGCGCGCCCCCGGCTGGCCCAGCAGGGAGAGGAGCCTTGACGCGGCGGCGCCGACACGTTCCATGGAGCGCAGCAGCGGCGTCTTTTTGTCGAGCACCTCGCCGCTGTAGGAGCAGAACGCCGTCGGGATGCACAGCGAGTCGTCCTTTATAAAGGCGTAGGAGGTCGGGTCCCACGCCGTGTAGCCCCTGGCCTCGAAGGTCGCGCGCAGGCCGCCGGAGGGAAAGCTGGAGGCGTCCGGCTCGCCCTTTATCAGCTCTTTGCCGGAGAACTCCATGATGACACGCCCGCCGCCCTGGGGCGAGATGAAGCTGTCGTGCTTCTCCGCCGTGATGCCGGTCATCGGCTGGAACCAGTGGGTGTAATGCGTGGCGCCCTTCTCGGTGGCCCAGTCCTTCATCGCGTTGGCCACGGCGTTCGCGACGTCTATGTCGAGCTCCGAGCCGCTGTCTATCGTGTTTTTCAGCGAGCGGTAGACCTCTTTGGGCAGACGCTCGCGCATCGCTTCGTCGTTGAAGACCAGGCTGCCGAATAGCTCCGGGACATTGTTCATATATCTCACCCTTTCAAGTCGCTCGTTCTTTGGTTCAAAGCAGATTCACGCCGGCCTCGCGGCAGGCGCGCACGGTCTCGTCGTCCCAGACGGAGACCTGCACCTCGCCGATGTGCGCTTTGCCCAGCAGCAGCATGCACAGCCGCGACTGGCCGATCCCGCCGCCCATCGTCAGGGGCAGCTCTCCGGCCGAAAGCAGCCTGTGGAACGGGAAGCGCATCCTGTCCTCCGCTCCCGCCTCCCTGAGCTGGGACGCCAGCGACGCCGGATCCACGCGGATGCCCATAGACGAGACCTCGAACGCGCGGCCGAGCAGGTCGCTGCGGAACACGATGTCGCCGTTGAGCTTCCAGTCGTCGTAGTCCGGCGCGCGCCCGTCGTGCCTGATGCCGGATTTCAGACGCCCGCCTATCTGCATGATGAACATGGTGGGGTGGGTCCTGGAGTATTCGTCCTCCCGCTGTTTGGGCGTCAGGCCGGGGTACATGTCCTCCAGCTCCTGCGTCGTGACGAAGCTGACCTCGCGCGAAAGCTCCGTTTTCACCTGCGGCCAGCGCGCTTTCAGGAGGTCGAGCGTGTCGCATACCGCGGCGATCTCGGCCTTTACGGTCTCTTTCAGGAATTCCGTGTTCCTCGTTTCGGTGGTGATGACTTTCTCCCAGTCCCACTGGTCAACGTACACGGAGTGCAGGTTGTCCAGCTCCTCGTCCCGGCGGATGGCGTTCATGTCCGTGTAAAGCCCCTCGAACGGCGCGAAGCCGTAGTGGAACAGCGCGAGCCTTTTCCATTTCGCCAGCGAGTGCACGACCACCGCGTCGCGCCCGGTCTCCTTTATGTCGAAGCGCACGGGCCGCTCCACGCCGTTGAGGTCGTCGTTGACGCCGGTGTCCGGGTCCACAAAGAGCGGAGCCGTCACCCGCTGCAGGCCCAGCGCCTCGCAGAGGTTCTCCTCGAAGTTCCTCTTTATGAATCCTATGGCGAGCTGGGTGTCGTGTATCCCCAGCGCGGAGACGTAGCCTTTTGGTATGACGGTGCCGCTCATGTCTGTCCCTCCAGTTAAAAATGAATAACAAAAAAGACGCCGCGGGAAGCTCCCACAGCGCCTTTGCTGTCTACAAGCGGCATTCTAACTCAGCCGGGCGGTTTTGTCAAGTGAGTTTGCGAAAATTTGCAGCTTTTTATCACAGTGTTTCAACAAACGGAGGTTTACGCGCACTTTTTTGGTAAAACATCAACAAAATGCAGGAACAAAACAGAAAAATTGCAAAATCCGCTTGACAATCCTCCCGCGCGACTGTATACTGCGTTTTACAGACAAGGACGTCTGGGGATACGGCACTGCCGCGCACCCCAGGCGTCTTTTTTTTGACAGGGAGGCGTTCATATGCTCCGGGAGGGAGAAAACGGCAACAGGATACCGTCGGGCTGCGCGATATCCGGCATATTCTCAAGGGACGGGGAGCGGATCTCCGGCGAGAAGGTCATGCGCTCCATAGAGCTGATGCACGACCGTTCCAACGGGCTCGGCGGCGGCTTCGCGGGCTACGGGATATATCCGGAGTACAGGGAGCTTTACGCTCTGCACATATTTTACAACGACCGCGCGGCGAAGGACGACTGCGAAAAATTCCTCGAGGAGCATTTCGACATCGCCGACCAGGCCAAAATGCCCGTGCAGAGGAACCCGCGCATAACGGACGTGCCCCTCATATGGCGCTACTTCGTGGAGCCGCTGCACACAAAGCTCGCGGAGAGCCAGCTCGATGCCGACGAATACGTGGCGCGCTGCGTCATCCGCGTAAATTCGGAGCTGGCGGGCGCGTACATCTTCTCCAGCGGCAAGGACATGGGCGTTTTCAAGGCCGTGGGCTTCCCGGAGGACGTGGGCCGTTTTTACGGGCTGGAGGGGTATTCCGGCTACTGCTGGACGGCGCACGGGCGCTATCCGACGAACACGCCGGGCTGGTGGGGCGGCGCGCACCCGTTCGCCCTGCTGGATTTTTCCGTCGTGCACAACGGGGAGATCTCCTCCTACGACGCGAACCGGCGCACGATAGAGATGTACGGCTACAAGTGCGGCCTGCTGACGGACACGGAGGTAATGACCTACATAGTGGACTATCTCGTGCGCAGGAAGGGCCTCACACTGACGGAGATGGCCTCCGTAATGGCGGCGCCCTTTTGGAGCACGATAGAGGGTATGCCGGAGGATGAGCGCGAGAGGCACGCCTATCTGCGCCGCGTTTTCCCCGGGCTGCTTGTGACGGGCCCGTTCTCCATCCTGCTGGGCTTTTCCGGCGGGATAATGGCGCTCAACGACAGGCTGAAACTGCGTTCCCTGGTGGCGGCGGAGAAGGGCAGGACGGTGTATTTCGCCAGCGAGGAGTCCGCCATCCGTGTGGTGGAGCCGTCGCCGGACAGGGTCTGGAGCCCCGGCGGGGGCGAACCTGTGATATTCACGCTCGATAAGGGGGCTTCGTCATGCCGATAAACTATATCCTGCCGGAGTTCGAGGTGCGGCGCGATTACGACCGCTGCATCTGCTGCCGGGTGTGCGAGAGACAGTGCGCCAACCTTGTCCATCGGTACGACGAGGATGCGGGGAAGATGCTCTCCGACGAGAGCAAGTGCGTGGACTGCCAGCGCTGTGTGACGCTCTGTCCCACCCGCGCGCTGAAGATACTGAAAAACGAGAACAGCTTCCGCGAGAACGGGAACTGGAGCGCGCGCACGATGACGGAGATATACCGTCAGGCCGACACGGGCGGGGTGCTGCTCTCCTCCATGGGAAATCCGTCGGAGATGCCGGTGTACTGGGACAGGATACTGATAAACGCTTCCCAGGTCACGAATCCGTCGATAGACCCGCTGCGTGAGCCGATGGAGACGCGCACATACCTGGGGGCGCACCCGTCGGAGATGCGGAGGGACGCGGAGGGCCGCCTTATAACGAGCCTGCCGCCGCACCTCGAGCTGGACGTGCCCATCATGTTCTCCGCCATGTCGTACGGCTCCATCAGCTACAACGCGCACGAGAGCCTCGCGCGGGCGGCGGCGGAGCTCGGCACGTTCTACAACACGGGGGAGGGCGGCCTGCACGAGGATTTCTACAAATACGGGCCGAACACGATAGTGCAGGTGGCTTCCGGACGGTTCGGCGTGCACAAGGCCTACCTCGAAGCGGGCGCCGCGATAGAGATCAAAATGGGGCAGGGCGCGAAGCCGGGCATAGGCGGGCATCTGCCGGGGAAGAAGATAGTGGGCGACATCTCCCGCACCAGAATGATACCGGAGGGGAGCGACGCCATCTCCCCGGCGCCCCATCACGACATCTATTCGATAGAGGATCTGCGGCAGCTCGTGTATTCGCTCAAGGCGGCGACTGAGTACAAAAAGCCGGTGATAGTCAAGATCGCGGCCGTGCACAACATAGCGGCGATAGCCTCGGGTGTGGCGCGCAGCGGGGCCGACATCATCGCGATAGACGGTTTTCGCGGGGGCACGGGCGCGGCTCCGTCGCGGATAAGGGACAACGTCGGCATACCGATAGAGCTCGCGCTCGCGGCCGTGGATCAGCGTCTGCGCGACGAGGGCATACGCGACCGGGTCTCGCTCGTGGCCGGCGGGTCGATAAGGAGCAGCGCGGACGCGGTCAAAGCCATCGCTCTCGGCGCGGACGCGGTGTACATCGGCACGGCGGCGCTGCTGGCGCTGGGGTGCCACCTGTGCAGGAGCTGCCACGCGGGAAAGTGCAACTGGGGCATAGCCACACAGGAGCCGGAGCTTGCCAAGCGCCTCAACCCGGACATCGGATATGCGCGCCTCGTGAACCTCGTCACCGCCTGGAACCGCGAGATAAAAGAGATGATGGGCGGCATGGGCATAAATTCCATAGAGGCGCTGCGCGGAAACAGACTGATGCTGCGCGGCGTGGGCCTGACTGAGAAAGAACTCGAAGTGCTCGGCATAAAGCACGCCGGAGAATAGGGGGACGCGGCATGAAAAGAGTGTATGTGAACGAGAAGTGGTGCCTCGGCTGCCACCTGTGCGAGTACAACTGCGCCTTTGCGGAGAGCGGCCTCTCCGACATGGTGAAGGCGCTGAAAGGCCGCGCCATACGCCCGCGCATACGTGTGGAGGAGCGGGGGAACGTACACTACGCCGTCTCCTGCCGCCACTGCGGGGACCCGGTCTGCGTGAAAGGCTGCCTGACCGGGGCGCTGGCGGTGAAAGACGGGGCGGTGACGGTGGACAGAAAGAGGTGCGTGGGCTGCCTGACCTGCGTCGCGCTCTGCCCGTACGGGGCCATCTCCCCGTCGGAGGACGGCCCCATGCAGAAGTGCGAGCTGTGCCTTGAAACGGCGGCGGGGACTCCCGCCTGCGCGGCGGGCTGCCCCAACGGCGCGATAGTCTACGAGGAGAGGTGACGGAGATGAAATATCTGATAGTCGGAGATTCGGCGGCCGGAGTCGGCTGCATAGAGGGTATACGCGCCGCGGACAGGGGCGGTGAAGTGACCGTCGTCTCGGCGGAGGCGCGCGGCTGCTACTCGCGCCCGCTGATCTCATACCGTCTCTCCGGAAAGGTGGACGACGCCGGCATGAGTTTTCGCGGAGAGGACTTTTTCCGGGAGAACGGCGTCACGCTGCTCGAGGGACGCGAAGCCGTCCGCCTGGACCCGGAGGGCAGGAGCCTCATGCTGAAAGACGGCGGCGTGCTCCCCTATGACAGGCTGCTCTGGGCGGCGGGCTCGTCTCCGGCCGTGCCGCCGATACCGGGGCTCGAAAGGGTGACGAACAGGACGCCTTTTCACTCTTGGGACGACGAGGAACGCCTTGAGGCGATGCTCACGCCCGGCGCGCGCGTGCTCATACTCGGCGGCGGGCTGGTCGGGATAAAATGCGCGGAGGCGCTGACCAAAAAAGATGTGCGCGTATGCGTGGCGGAGGGGCTTCCCCGCATACTTGCCGCCGTGCTGGACGACGAGGCCGCGGCGATGGCGCAGGCGCATATGGAGCGGGCAGGCGTCGCTTTCAGGGTCGGGGACGCGGTGGCGTCGTTTGACGAGAGCCGCGCCGTGTTCAGGTCGGGCGCGGAAGAAAAATTCGGCGTCCTCGTGCTCGCCGCCGGCGTGCGCCCGAACATATCCGTGCTCAAAACGGCCGGGGCTGCGTGCTCGCGCGGCGTCCTCATAGATGCGGCGGGCAGGACGAGCCTTCCGGGGGTCTGGGCGGCGGGTGACTGCGCCGAGGGGACGGACTGTTCCACCGGAAAGAGCGCGGTCATGGCGCTCTGGCCCAATGCGCGCCTGCAGGGCGAGGCGGCGGGCAGGAGCATGGCCGGGGCGGAGGCCGGCTTTTCCGACGCCATACCCGTAAACGCGACCTCCGTGCTGGGGTTCCCGTTCGCAACGGCCGGCGCGCAGGAGGGGGAGTCGCGTGTCCTGCGCGGGCGCGGCGCTTATAAACGGCTGTTCTACGGCGGCGGCAGGCTCACCGGATATATAATGGCGGG